>Ga0207701_10000534_pt1 | contig 39488 bp, 48 predicted proteins | sample KBSSwiSSwithPhiX_FD_184294 | JGI IMG/M metagenome (GOLD analysis project Ga0207701, IMG submission 184294) | Switchgrass rhizosphere bulk soil microbial communities from Kellogg Biological Station, Michigan, USA, with PhiX - S5 (SPAdes) (version 2) | ecosystem: Environmental > Terrestrial >... | reverse complement strand
GACACCGAGCAGATGGGCACCGCCGTGCGCTACTCGTGCACGGACGACCGATTCTGGGTCGCCAAGGGCCTGCTCGTCTCGGCCGTGGATTCGATCTGATGCCGAACCCCTTCATCTGGCCTGCTGCCTGCTCCGTCTGCGGCGAGGAGGGCGTGACCACCCCCGACGGCAATCGCGCTCAGTGGCGCGGTGCGACGATGTACCACCGCGACCCGGAGATCTGCCGGGCGAACATCGAGCGCCGCGAGCGCGCGATGCAGCGGAAGATCGACGAGCTTCAGGCGCTCGAAGATTCCCGTGCCGAGGCGGAGGCGTCCTGGTGATGGATCAGCCCGAAGCGATTCTGCTCGACGCCGAACGGGCCATCAAGCTCCACGCGCGCCCCGATAAGGGCCGGTTCGGCGAGGACGGCCTCGACATAGACACCGCCGTCAAGATCATCGAAATTCTGCGCGATGAACTCGTCAAGGCGCTCGGCCACGGCGAGATCGTCAGCCACCATCCCGACGGCCCGGATCAGGTCGTGCCGCCGTTCGTGAGGGACTGGCTCTACCCGCCCGGCGATGCGAGGCGTTCCCCGCAGGATCGCTGCTCCATCTGCGGCGTGAAGATGCCCTGCGACGCCCAGGATCACGACGTGGACGCGCACCTGGACGCTGGTCCGGCCCTTGACGACTGGGACGGGATGCCGAACCGATGAGCGAGCGCATCATCCGCCTGCTCGACGACGCCCCGCAGGCCGTCTACGACGACATCGAGGACGTGCTGGACAAGCACGGCGTGCAGTACCGCGTCGAGGAGGTCAAGTACGCCGACCCGAGCGCGAACGGCTCCGCGCCGTTCGCGAAGGATTCCGCGACGAGCAAGAAGGCCGCCAAGCTCGTCTTCCCGCGCACCGGCACGCAGCGCTACCGCGTGCTGATGGCCATCGCGGATTCCGGCGATCGGGGCATGACGCGCGACGAGATCTGGAAGCTCATGCAGGCTTCGCACAAGAAAATGGCCGAGGGTGCGTTGGATGCCCGTGTGTGGGAACTCGGCCCGAAGAATCTCGGCTACGTCGAGCCGAACGGCAAGCTCCGCGCCACGCCGTCGGGAGCGTCCGCCGAAGTCCTGGTCGTCTCGGCCGCCGGGAAGGCCGCAATCCGCCAGCACTGGAAGGAGCAGTAGAACTCCGCCATGTCCGTACAGCACGACACCTCACCGGCGATGGTTTCCGACCATGCGCACGTAGCCGATCCCTGGTGGAGCCGCTGCCGCATCTGCGGGCTGGGCGCCGCCGCGCACACGAAGACCGATTCTCCGGCAGTCATCGAGGGCAGATACCGCTGCCAGGACTGCGTGCAGAAGAACGTCGATCCGTGCCCTCACCAAAAGGAGGCGTGATGTCCAAGGTCGTCTGTCGCGAGTGCGGAGAGGACTACGGCTTCTACCGCAACGTCGAGGTCTCGGGGACCGGCTGGGTCAACGCCCAGATCGACGGCCAAGACGACGGCACCGTCTCGGCCACCACGGATTCCTACATCCAGGAAGTCCACTACGACGAAGGCGCCAAGTACGAGACCGAGTGGGGCTGCTCGAACTGCGGCCACGAGGCGCACGTCCTCGAAAAGCTCGTGAAGGTCGCCGACGAGGAGATCGACGAGGCGCTTCAGCGCGAGAGGAATCCGATCCCCGGCCAGCTCCGCATCGAGGTTGGCCAGTGACGTGTTCGCTCCAAGATCGCTATCGGCTCTACGTCTGCCCCGAGTGCGGAGAGCAGGCGCAGTATGCGGGCTGGTGTGCCTTCTGCCACTCGCGGTTGGAGGTCTACGCCGTCGTGCCGGTCGAGAGAATTCTCCGGGAACTCGACGAGATCGGCTCCCCGGTGGCCAAGGAGATCGTCAGCCGGTTCGTGGATCGGCTCCTCACGAGTTCGCCGGTGACGGAGCGCGGGTAGACGATGCACCGGATGTGGGACTCGACGACACGCAGGAGATTCCTGTCGTGACGCCCCAGGAGCAGATCGGCACCTGGATCGTCTTTCTCGCTCCCGCCTGGCATCAGCCGCACCATGTCCGGCTCGCGCAGGACATCATCGACGACCTCGAAAAGGGCGACGACATCACCTGGAACGCGCTCCTGCGCTACCTCCACGAGAAGACCCCGACGCCGTGAGAATTCCGCCCACCAACTGCCCAACGTGCAACTCGGTCCAGACCTTCGTGCCGAGGGAAAGAGTCGCGGGCGGTAGGATCGAGCGCTACATCACCTGCACGATGTGCAGGACGACGACCATCTTGGACTCTTCCACTGTCGATGAAATCCGCGAGAGGCGAAAGCAAATCCGCCTCCGGAACCGGACCATCCGGCACTCTCCCAGTGATCTCATCGCCTGAGAACGTCATCACGCCGCGCCAGCTCGAACTGCTGGCCCTCTACGCCAGCGGCCACAGCAAGGAGCAGATCGGCGAGATCAAGTTCCTCTCCCCGCACACCGTGCGCAACATCCTCGCCGTCGCGCAGGAGCGCGTGGGAGCGCGGAATCTGACGCACCTCTGCGTCATCTGCGTGGACGCGGGCCTCATCCGCAAGAACGGCGTCGGCTACAAGCCGGTCCAGGTCGAGGGCGTCGTCGGCGAGTAGATGCCGTTCCCGGACGAGATCGAAATCCTGCCCACGAGCAGGGTGGATGGTCTCGACGCCGGTGACGAGACTCCTGGCTCCGTAGAGATCGGTCCTCACTCCGAGGACCACAACAACGTCAACCGGATCGTCAACGAGCTTCAGCAGCTCGTCCTCGATCTCCTGGCGGCTCCGGCGCCCTCGGGCGGCGGCGGTCCGATCTTCCTGCCCGAGAATCTGATCGCCACGACGATCCCGCAGATGTCGGAGAACAACGGCAACAGCGGGGCGAACACGATCTACGGCGCGCGGGCCTACGCGCACAAGAGCGGCACGCTCCACAACCTGTGGCTGGTCGTCAACTCGTGCTTCGCCGTGGGGAAGATACGCGGGGCCGTCTACTCGGGCGCGGGCGCTCGCCTCTGGATGAGCGCCGAGCAGGACACGTACAGCGGCCTCGACGGCTGGATGCTCTTGGGCGACCCGAATCTGCCCGTGACGAAGGGCGACCAGTTCTTCTTCTCCTTCGCCGCCACCGTCCCCGTGCAGCCGGTCGCTGCGAACGTCAGCGGCGGGAACACGCTCTACATGCCGTCGGATCTGGTTCCCAGCGGAAACGGGTACATGTCCTTCCAGGCTGGCGGGCAGTATCCGCCACCGGCGTCAGCGAATTTCAGTACGTGGGCGGGTCTCTCGTCGATCCCCTGCCTCGTCGCCAAGATCACATAGGATTCCTCAATGGCCATCCTCGCAACGGACATCACGACACGGCTTTCCGGTGGAGCCGCGAACGCCGATCCGAACGCCTCTCTCGGCGGGGCCATGAGCAGCGTCGCCTTCGCCGACAACGTGGCCAACAACCTCTTCGACGACGTGTCCGGCGCCGAGGCGTCGGCGGGCGACGTGGAGTACCGCTGCTTCTACGTCCGCAACGGCCACGCCACGCTCCCGTGGCTCGCTCCGAAGATCTGGCTCTCGACGCTCACCACGTCGGCCGACACGGAATTCGACATCGGTCTCGCCACCGAGGGCGTCAGCGCCGCCGCTGCTTCGATCGCGAACGAGGGCACGGCCCCGGCGGGCGTCACCTTCTCGCGCCCGACGACCAAGGGCGCGGGCCTCTCGTTCCCCGACATCCCCGCAGGCGGCTATCACGGCGTCTGGATTCGCCGGACCGTGAACGCGAGCGCCGCCGCCGCGAACGACTCGGGCGCGTTCACCATCGAGGGCGAGTCGGCGCCGTAGAGGGCTGAGCCGTGGCGCTCAGCCTCGTCGGCACGACACTCACGACGGGCGCCACGGGGTCTTTCCCCGCAGGGATTCAGGACGGGGATCTGGTCCTCGCCTACGCCGCGCAGGGCAGCTCGACGACGGTCCCGACTCTGGCGTCCGGTTATCAGGACGTAGGCTCGCGCTCCGGCAACACGACGGCGATGCGCACGGCGTATCGCTTCTACCAGACCGGAGACGCCTCGCCGCAGTTCTCTGGCTCCGACGCCGTGATGATCGAGGTCTACCGGGGCGCGGACACGAACGACCCGATCGGCGCCTACAACAACAACAACGCCTCGTCGTCCACGATCACCTTCCTGGCGCTGACGCCGTTCGACAAGACGGACGGCACCTCCTGGTTCTCAGCAGCCGTCGTCGGCAACCGGCCGGACGTGGTGATCCCGGCGCCCACGGGCACGACGCTGCGCCAGCAGAGCGGCACGCGCCCCGGCTGGCTCCTGGTGGACACGAACGGCGGCGTCACGACGTGGACGCAGAAGACCGTCACCGTCTCTCGTGCAGCGGGCTACACGCTCTGCCAGGTCGAGGTCAAGGCCAAGACCACGGTCACGGTCACGGCCCTGCGGCGGCTCCCGTACAAGATGAGCGGCATGGTGCAGGTCCAGCGCGACCTGCCCTACAAGGTCCGGCTCTTCGTCCAGGCCCAGCGCGATCTCGTCTACAAGATCACGAAGACGGTCTCGGCCTATCGGAGGCTGCCGTCGGCGATCCGCACCGATGTCGGCATTTCGCGGAATCTGCTCTACGGAATCCTCGAACCCGTAACGACTTCGACCGTTGGGGTTGTCCGCTCTCTGCCCTACGGGGTGTGGACCCTGGTCGGCGCAACCCGGCGACTTCCCTACAAGGTCCGGCTGATCGTTGGAGCCGTGCGCCGCACGCCCTACGTCGTGCGGACGCTGGCTGGCGTCACGCGCAGGATTCCGTACACGACCCGCGTCCTGGTCACGGCGCTCCGCCGGACGCCCTACGCGATCCGCAAGTTCGTCTCGAAGGCGGCCACGCTGCTGTGGTCGGTGAAGGTCCAGACGGATTCCTTCACCGCCGCCGACAACACCGACATCACGGCCCATACGAGCGAGGACGGATTCGACTGGGAGAAGCACCCGCTCTACACGCCCGACGCGAAGATCATCGGGAATTCGCTTCACCCCGTGGCGACGAACAACCCGTCGCTGCACATGGCCACGGTGATCCCCGCGACGCCCGACTACGACGTGGTGGGCAACTTCGTCGGCCTGTCGCTCACCGATCGCTCGCTGCCCGCGCTCTGCGGCCGGATCGTCCCCAACGCCGACACGTACCTCTTCGTCCGGCTGGACACGGCCACGGGCGCGCACAAGATCCAGCTCTTCAAGCAGGTCAACTCGGGCGCCACGTCGCTCGGAATCTTCAACACGACCTTCACGCTGACGACGCTGCCCGAGGTCCGGCTGCGTATGGTCGGCAATCAGGTCTCGGTCCTGGCCAACGGCGTGACCGTCATCGGGCCGGTCACGGTGAACGACGCGGCCCTCCAGAACGCGGGCCGCTGGGGCGTCCGCACCGGCCAGGTCACGAACGTCTTCTCGAACACCGGCGTCCACATTGACCGCATCCGCTTCGCTGGAGTCTCGGGCCTGCCGGTTCCGATCGCGCGGGCGCTGCCCTACAAGGTCCGCCAGCTCGTCTCTGTGCAGCGGCGACTCCCCGCAGGAATCCGCAAGCTGCTCACGATCCAGCGGCGACTCCCCTGGATCGTGCGGGGCCTGGCGGGGATCGAGCGGCGCATCCCGTCGGCGATCAGGGCGAAGGTCGGAATCTCCCGGATTCTGCTCTCCCGCATCGTCACGCTCGTCAACGAGAAGCTGCTGAAGCTCTTCGTCGAGGTCGATGCCAGTGAGACTCAGGTGGAAGTCTTCACGGACCCCGATCAGGTCGTTGTCGAGTTCCCGGAGAATTTCGTCGAGATCGACCCAAGCGTCGCGCAAGTGAGCGTGGAGGAGCCGGATCGTCCGGTTGTCGTCACCGCTGATGCTCACCCGCAAGTGCGTATTGGCCAGGAGCCGGGGTACGCTGTGCGCGTGGGCACGGAAAATCCGGTCGTGCGAATCAAGGAGAACTGAGTGGCTGGTCCGGTCATCATCACGAACAAGCCATTCAAGATCGTCCAGCACGATCTGCGGCCCTACCTCCCATTCTGGTTCCTCCAGGCCGACGGGGAGACGCCGCTGGACATCACGGGCGCCACCGTCGAGATCGTCGTCGCCACCGTGCAGAAGACGACGGACGCGCCCCGCGTCACGGCAGCGAAGTTCCGCAAGGAGTGCGACATCCTGGACGCGCTCCAGGGCCACGGCGAGTACCGCTGGGAGGGGAACGACACCGACACCGCCGGTCCCTTCTCCTACCAGTTCAAGATCCTGTGGCCGGGCACGGTCGAGGAGCCTCAGACGGTCCCGGTGGACTACTACCTCGACCTGATCGTCCTCGACGACCTCACCTAGTGGTCCCCACGGACGACACCCCCGAGGAGCGCGACGAGAAGGCAGCCGTACTGGCCAAAGAGCTGCGCCGGTTCCGCTGGGAATTCCGGACCTACATCGCGATCCTGTTCCTGTTCGTCGTCGTCAAGGCCATCTTCGGCGACTAAAGCCCAGCCTCCGTGCTGCCGATAGAGGCGCTGGGAGGGTTCTGGAGTAGAGCGTCCGGGACGGAATTGGGGACCGCCCCGGACGCTCCTTCACGCTAGCGGCAGGACCAGGGAGATGATCCCTCGGCCGCATAGATCTTCGCGGCCACGCGGTCCTGCTCAGCCGGAGAGGCGTCGGCGGCGTTCGCCGTCGAACCTCCGTATGCCTTCCAGGTGCCTGGCATGATCTGGTAGGCGCCAGACGCACCGGAACCGGCGTTGTTGTACTTCCGGTAGTCGCCTCCGCTCTCACACATGACGATGTAGCGCGGGATGGCGAACTGGCCACCGGCGTAGGCCGGTGCGGTCGAGATCCGGTCGCCCGGCCTCGCCGTCGGTGCTGGCGGAGCCAGCCATCTCCGGAAGGTCCTGATGGAGCGGGCGTAGTGCCGATCCTGGGCCTCGACCACGCGCCCCTTGGGGGTGCGCAGGCCCTGCTTCCGGATGTTCCGTCCTGCGGTGTCGGCGCCGAACTTCTTGACGACCTCGACGCGCAGGTCGGTGTACTTCTGCTCGATCGACTTCGCCTCGGCGAGAGTCGGGGTCGCGACGAACATCGTCGTCGCTGCGAGCGCGCTGAGCAGCGCGCGATTGAAACGCATGAGCAGCCTCGGAGAGCGGGCCTCGTCGCTTAGTGACTTCGCCCAGCCGCCTTGTCGCACTCAGGCGGCAGCCCGTTCGCCGGTGGCGGCCTCCTTTCGGTTGGTGCAGGAAGACGTGCTTCCTAGCAGACAGAGGGCCGCCTCCGTCGGGCGACCCTTGCTGTCATCTTACCAACTCAGATCCAGCTTGTCGGCAAGGTCCGCCCACATGTTCGCGGGCATCTGGAAGATCGCTTCGTGCGTCCAGCGGTACGGGCCGGTGAGGGCGTCGCACGCGAATCCCGAGCAGATCGACGTGCCGCTCTTGTAGAGGACGAGCGTCGGCATGAAGGCGATGCCCGCCGTCACGCAGTAGATGAACAGGCTCGCGAACATCACGAATCCGTAGCGCGTCTTGGCCTCGACGACGCTGTAGACGAAATCGCGGAATCTCCCGAGGTCGGAGGTGTTCATCCCCTTCGACGACGGGATGAAGACGATGTTGTCGGACTCGTACTTGTCGATCGGCGAGAAGGCCACGCCGTGCGCCAGCGCCTCGCAGAGGCACAGCTCGCCGGAGGCCGGGTGGACGACGACCACGCCCGCGTGGCTCATGTTCGCCCAGTACGCCTTCCGGTCGCGGCCCACCGTGGCCACGATCCACACGACGGCCACGGAGATGACGAAGGTCCCGATGGCGGCCAGGATGCCCTGCCACCAGACGGGATTCTCTGCGGCGATGGCCCAGATTCCGAGGGCCAGCACGACGAGCTGGACCAGAGACGCGATCTTCGCCGTCGCCGGTTGGAATCGCAGAGTCTGGCCCAGCTTGATCGCGCGGGAGACGAGCGCCTGAGCCTTGGCGCCCGAGACGAAGGTGTCGCCTTCCTGGAGGTTCAGCATCCGGCGAGGGTAGACAGATCCTCGCCGAGATGGAGTTCGCGCTCGCAGCGCGCACGGATGGCCTCGGGGGTGAGTCCCGTGCGAGCCGACAGTTCGTCAACAGACACTCCGTAGCGGATTGCCTGCCGCAGTCCCATCGTGAGACGGTCCTGCTCACGGAGTTCCTGAAGAGACGCGCGCATGGCGTCACCCGAGAGGGTGCTGATGACCTCCAGATACCCCTCGAAGGGATTTTCGCGGAACGTTTGCATGAGCATCACCTCCTCCGAATCTTGGACTTTTCCGTCGCACCTAACAATACCCGACTCGTGCGATCTTAGCCAGTGGATTTCTCGAAAACCTAGTTGGAGTCCAAGAGAAGTACGTTCGTACCATCGTGGGCAGGGTGGAATTCCATAGCATCGGGAACCGAAAGGTCACGGTGCTTGTGGCGGAACCGACAGGTCGTGAAAATTCCCTGATCGTCGAGGGGCGCTACATGCGTTGCCCTCGATGCCGCGACCTCCACGACATCCTGCGATACGTCCCGATGGGACAGGTCGAGGAATTCCGGGCCGAGACGAATCCGATCTACAAGTGCCCCAACTGCCGATGGATCTTCTCCCCCCGGATGACTCTCGAAGAGATGAGGGAGTTCTTCGATGAGTGACGCCCAGCTTCTCCAGGCCCAGGAAGAGCGCATCGACGCTCTCCTCCTCGCCGACATCGACGACCGCCTGGATGTCCTGTTCTCCGCCGCCGATGTCTCCCCCGAGGCCCGCGCCCAGCTTCGCGCGCTCCTGAAGCACTACGCCAAGCAGGCGCGTCCGTTCCGCTCGTGCGTGCGCGACAACATGAAGCACTTCGGCCCCGGCAGCACCGAGCGCATCTGCGCGACGCTGAAGGACATGATCCGGGGCACGACTCGCTGGCGCAACGACCCCGACGTGGTGGCCGCCAGCGACGCACCCGAAATCTCCGAGGAGGTCGCCACGCTCGTTCTCGCGTTGCCGGACGACGCCCTCGACAAGATCGTCATGGAGGTTGCCCGGTGAGCGACTACGCCTTCGACCTGCGGGACATGGTGACGCTCAGCAGCGTCTCGCCTCTGGACATCCTGCGCGAGCAGAATCCTGACGCGGTTCCCGCCGACGCCCCGCCGCCCGCAGCGAACTACCGCACGGCCGACGTGCAGGGCATCAACTGCTCCGGCTGCTCGAAGTTCGTCTTCACGGGCAACTTCGACGAGACCATCCCCAGCGGCTACTGCTCGCTGTGGGAGGCCAACGTCAAGGGCGATCACGTCTCCGACGGATTCGCCGACCCCGGCCCGCAGCTCGACGGCGACGGCAACGAGGTCTGGGACTTCGCCGACGACCGCAAGACCTTCGCCGAGATCCGTCTCTCGGGCACCGATGTCCGCGAGGACTCGGATTCCGGATTCGTCATCAAGGAGGTCCTGCGTACCGGCGAGTGGCCCGTCATCCCGACCAAGGGCGGGAAGGTCAAGAAGCCGTTGCGGATCATCCGCGACGGCAAGTCGGACTACGGCCAGGGCGTCATCGCCATGCAGGAGCTGGTCGAGAACTTCGAGGCGGGCGCGATTCCGAATCCGCAGATCCCGCTCTCGGACGACGACGACGACCACAAGAACATCACGCGCGTGAACACGGGCTTCGTCCGGAAGCTCTGGATCGACGGCGACAAGCTGCTCGCCAAGCTCGAATTCACCGAGCCGGAGACCAAGGACAAGGTGCTGCGCGGCACCTACGCCGACGTGTCGTGCGGAATCCCGTGGAAGGTCAACTCGCGCGGCAAGGAGTTCGGCACCTGCGTCGAACACATCGCGATCACCAACCGCCCCTTCATCGACGGCCTCGGTCCCTTCATGGCGGCCAGCGACAAGGCCAAGGAGGAGGCGGAGGTCGTCGCCTTCGGCGAGACGCGCGAGGAGGCGGATTCCGAGGAGAAGCCGACCGCCACCGCCGCGCAGATCGTCGCGAGCGTGCGCGAAGCGCTCGCGTCCCGCGACGGCGTGAAGCTCGCCGACTACGAGTACGCCTACACCGACGGCGAGCAGACGGTGCGGATTTCGCACCCCGTCGCTCTCACAGCTTGGACGGTCCCCTTCGAGGTCACGGACACGGGCGTGAGCCTGGCCGAGTTCTCGAAGTGGACCGTCGAGGAAACCGAGGAGCAGAAGGATGAGCCAGCTCCTCGCCAGGTCAGCATGTCTGACCTGGAAGAGGCTCAGCGCATGCGAGAAATCCAGCTCTCGCAGCGGAATCCAACCAAGGCGAAGGAGGAGGCCACTATGGGTCTCACTCGTGAGCAGATCGAGGCGCTGGAGCTGTCCGACGATGCTCGGGCCGCCCTGCTCTCGGTCCTCGACGAGAACGCCACGCTTCGCGCCAGCACGCGCGAGGCGGAAGCGGATCGCCGCGTCGATGAGCTGAAGGAGCTGGGCCTCTCGGAGCGTCCTGGCTTCCTGAAGCTCTATCGGGCCGTGAAGCTCTCCGACGACGGCGGTCCCGCTGTCGTTCTCCTGGCCGACGGCAATGGCCAGGCGAAGGAGAAGCTGACCGCGCTCGACATCCTCGATCGCGCGATCGACGCCCTGAAGGGCGCCGACGAGAAGGTCCATCTCTCGGACCAGCATCTCGTCGGCGGCGAGGGCGAGAAGCCCCCGGCTGACGCCGATGGGGAAAAGAAGTCGGTCGAGGATCGCATCGCCGAGGCGCGGCGCGACCTCTACGGCGAGACCAAGTAGGGAAGGAGGCGAATAGCACATGCCTTTCGGCGTTCAGCGAGGCTGGGAACGGATCACTCTCCCCAAGCCGGAGATCCTTTCGTACCCCCTCGAAACGAACGTGATCGACTCCGTGGTGGTCAACGCCACGGGCGTCGTCGCCGACGCATCCGGTCCCTACACGGGCCGCCGGTACCTGCTCGCAGGGACGATCCTGTCCAAGCGGGTGGACAACCAGTACGAGCGCTTCACCGCCGCTGGCGGCCAGGCCGTCGCCGGAATCCTGTTCGACACCGTGGAGTTCGCTGACGGGTCGGAGGCTTCCGACGAGCCGGTCGCCATGCTGCGCCGGAACGCCTCGTTCCAGTCCGCGAAGATCGTGGACTTCGTGACCCACGCGACCGCCGTCCGGGCCGCGCTCACCACCTGCGAATTCATCTAGGAAGGAGGGGACAGACACATGCCGTTCGACATCTACGATCAGGCCGTCCTCACCGCCCTGGTGAACGAGCCGGTCGATACGGCGCTGGAGACGGCGCCGATGCTGGGGCAGCAGATCGCCCCGCTGAACAACATCCAGTCGCGCATGGCGCGGATGGACATCGGGCGCCAGTACAGCTTCGGGATCGGTCAGTTCAAGGCCCCGAACGCCATGCCCGCGCTCGTCGAGATGCCCGTCACCGAGCGGCGCGAGGCGCTGATCGAGATGGTGCAGCTCGAAGAGATGCATCGCATCAACTCGGAACAGTGGATTCGCCTGAACAGCTCGGACGAGAACATCCGCAACGCCGAGGGCCTGGAAGTCGTCGATCGCGGTCGCATCCTCCGGCAGCGCCTGGAGCGCCTGTCCGAGTGGATGCGGTGGCAGGCGTTCGTCAACGGCTCCCTGACCGTCACGTACCCGCGCACCAACTCGCAGATCTTCATCGACTACGGGTGGCTGCCGGGCCATCGCCCCACGCCGGGCGATCTGTGGAGCGACACGGTGAATTCCGATCCCGTGATGGACATCGAGGGCTGGCAGCAGCAGGTCGCTGACGACAGCGGCTTCCTCGCCACCCGCGTGCACATCACGTCGGCCACCGCGAAGCTCATCCTCGCCAACCAGAACCTGAAGACCTACTTCAACGTCGCGGTGGGCGATCCCTTCCGCGCGAACCTGTCGCAGGTCGCAGGTCTGCTCGCCGAGGGCACGCAGTTCGTCGTCCACGACGCGGGCTTCCGTCCGATGGCGTCGGGCGCGGCGCGCGACGAGGCGGCGCACACGCGCTACCTCCCGAACAACAAGGTCGTCCTGACGACCGACTACAGCATCGACGGCGAGAACATCGCCGACACGCTGAACGGCCAGGTCGAGATCTCCGCCTCGTACAACGAGACGAACATCAACCAGGGGCCGCAGTCCGAGGTCATCCTCGACCACATGACCAAGAACCGCTATCTCCGCGAGGCGGCAGCGCGCATCGTCCGGATCATCCATCCGGAGTGCTTCCTGTCCGCCACGGTGCTGTAGGAAGGAGGCGAATTACATGGCTGATGCATACAAGCTGAAGGCGGACGCCTCCTTCCGCAAGCCGCTCCTCGAAGACGAGGACGGCAACGCGGTGGCAGTCGTCGGCAACAACTACCCGGCGGGGTCGTTCCTGCTGGCGTCCGACCTCACGAAGCGCGACCGCGAGCGCGCTGCGAACGGCGATCTCGACCATCTGCTCGAAGAGGCGTCCACGGAGGACGCCGAAGCCGGGCAGCTCGCCGAGGCCGTCGTCGTGGTCATCCCCGAACACGAGGCCGAGGCGCAGGTCATGTTCGGCGACCCGACGAAGGAGGTCGTGCCGCGCGATCAGGTCGTGCAGCTCGGCGGCGCCGGTGCCGAGGCGGCCCAGGCCGCCCAGGAGGAGGCGAAGGGCGACGGCGCCGACGAGCGCCCGAACCTGACGGCCGCCGAGGTCCCCTCGCTCGCCGAGAACGAGCGCGGGGAGAGCGAGCTGGGCATCGTCCCGAAGGAATCCGAGCCGGTGGACGAGGACCGTCTGCACGGCGTCGAGCAGCCTCCGGGCCGTGCCGTCGGGCCGGACAAGGCCGCCGCCGAGGGCGAGAAGGACACGCCCGCTCCGGCCGCCACCACGCGCAGCCGTCCGTCCTCGCGACGGCAGGCCGCCGCGTCGTCGGAGGACGACGACAAGTAGTCATGCCCGTCGAAGGGGTCATCGCCGAGCGGACGCGGGGAATTCTCCCCGTGACCTGGGACGCCATGCATGGCGACCCCCGCTACGGCGATGGCCTCCTTCAGACGGTCATCGACACCGCCAAGGAGCGCGTCTTCGGCGTGAACGTCGCGTCGGGCGCGGAATCCGCCTACCCCCTGATCGTGATCGACTTCGTGGCCAAGGTCGCCGCGCTGGAACTCATCACGCCCGGAATCGACTTCTGGATGAGCCAGCCGATCTCGGAATCCGCGACCGGCACGAACGAGAACCACACCTTCACCGACCGCGCCGCTGCCCTGCGAGCGCTCCGCGAGGACCTTCTCGCCGAGACGCGCCGCCTGGCCGGAGAGGTCGGCTCCCTCATCACCTTCCGCCGCATCAGCGGCAAGGCTGTGCCCAAGCTGAACACCATCAACGACGATCTGCTGACGCCCAGCCCGCAGGATTTCCCGCGTCCCTACTCGGCCTCGACGAGCGGAGCATGAGCCTTCTCGTCGGCGAACCGATTCTGGGCCTGGAGCAGATCCAGCGCGCCATGCTGGCTCAGCTCGCTCGCACCGTGAATCCCGCGCTCGAACAGATCCAGGCGTGGATGGGTCCGAGCGACGAGCAGATCGCGGCAGCCCTGGGGCAGGAATACGAACCCACCCTGCTGGAGCCGATCCTGCCGCAGAATTTCGTCGAGGGCCATCGTCCCTCGCTCATCGACGCGCCGATCACGAACTACCCCAACCTGGCGGTCTGGGCGGTGCGTGCGTCGGCGACGCCGGAATCCGAAGTCTTCGATCAGCTCTCGGTCAACTCCATCCTGGTCTACATCGAGGTCATGGTGAAGTCGATCGCGAGCGAAGAAGAAGTGAACCGTCGCCTCCAGCGCACGGTCGAGGCGATCAACATCGCGGCCATGAGCGACACCACCCTGGGTGGCGTCGTGACCGGCTTCGACGGCGATCCCCTGGTCGAGCTGGCCGACTTGTTCACCCGCAAAGAGCGGACGGCCTACGGACCCGAGTGGTTCTGGCAGGGCGCCCGCTTGGAGTATGCGGTGCGGAAGGAGGCGGTAATTCCGTCGTCTTCTGCTGGGTCGTTCTTCCGTACCGCCCAGTTCGACATCGACCAGGCATAACGGAAGGAGGCAAGACCCAGTGGCCGATTCGTATTACAAGCTCGTCGGGCACCGCGATTCAGTGACCAACTGGACGACGGAAGTCGTCCTGGAGGTCAACGACGCGGGCGAGCCGACCAAGGTCGTGCGCGTGGGTGAGCCGGTGAAGCTCACGGGCGACGACAAGTCGAAGCTCGAAGATCTCGGCTTCACCGTCGAGTCCAGCTCGGCATCCGAGGCCAAGGAAGTCGCCAGCAGCCGCCAGGCTCCCGGCGGCGACGTGGCGGGCGCCGCTCCCGTGTTCGGGAACGCGACCGTCGATCAGCCCAAGTCCACCGACGACAAGTAGAGGAGGTGAGCTAGCAACATGCCGGATTTCCATCGGACAAACGTGGACGATCGGTCGTTCATCCGAGGCGCCGCTCGCCTCCTGATCGCGCCGATCACCCAGGCCAAGCCGACGAAGATCGGCGACGTGATCGAGCTGGACGACACCCCGGCCACCGGCGCGCAGTACGACGCCAAGACCGGGTGGATCGACCTCGGGGCAACGAAGACCGGGGTCCAGATCACGCTCAACAACGCCGAGGAGACCTTCGACGTGGATCAGGTGCTGGGCGACATTTCGTCCCAGCCGACCTCGTGGGAGTGCAGCGTCGGCACCCAGCTCGCGGAGATGACGCCGGAGAAGATGCAGATCGCCTGGGAGGGTTCGGCGATCACGCTCGACGCCACGCCCACCACGGGCAGCGAGCAGGAGATCGGATTCGGTTCGCCGACCTCCTACACGCAGCGTCGTCTCGCCGTGCTGTTCCAGCGGCCCAACGGTCTCGTCCGCGCGTACCTGTTCCACAAGGTGCAGCGGCAGCCGCAGGAGTCGTCGGTCACGCACGCCAAGACCGGCGAGCAGATCTCGATCCCGATCCGGTTCCGGGCGCTCCAGGACACGTCGGTGACGGACATCCAGAAGCGGTTCTTCATCGTCCGCGACCAGGACACCGGGACCCCGTAGGGTCTGTCGGAGGGCGATTCGGGTAGGATTTCTCCCTACAGCCGGGGAACGCAATGCGGCCTCGTCCACTGGGATCACCGATAGGGATTCACATGGGTCGCTCCTCCGAAATCTTCGCCAGGGCCGTCGGGACTTCTCTCCTCCCGGCGGCCCTTCGCGTTCCCCGATCGTCATGCACATCGACTACGACGTAGAGGGCATCGAGGAATCGCTGACGCTCAGCGTCCGCGCGTCCAAGGAGTACGGCACGCAGCTCCGCGAGATGCTGAGGGAGGCTGCCGAGATCGGCCTCCAGATCATGCAGAAGCGGATTCCGCGCGGGAAGACCGGCTACGCCAACCGGCACGGCGCCCGCACGGACTACAAGTCCGCCTACGACTCCCTCGACATGGGGCCGATCACCTACCGCCCCGGCGGCGCAGGCGGCGGTGGCTCCTACGAGATCGAGGTCGGCGCGATCAACAATCCGCCGCCCCACATCCAGTATTTCTTCGAGGGCACGCGCGGCTACCCGTTCAGCATCGCGACCTTCAAGCGCCGTCGCGGCTACCCGCAGTCCAAGACCTCGCTCGTCCCCGGCCGCGCCGGGAACCTGGGCAAGATCATGGTCATCTGGAAGCTCGGCGAGCGCCCCCGCTTCGTCACCAAGCGCCGTGGCCAGAAGCAGCAGCAGGCGTGGTTCCACGAGGCGTACCGCTACGCCTCCGCCTATCTCTACGCCCGGATTCAGCAATTCCACCCATGACCCAACCGCACGACCCCGAAGGAGGCCGTATGACCGACCAGCAGGTAGAGGACCGTCCCGTCGCTGCCGACGAGGCCCCGACGCAGGTCCACGATGTCGTCGAGAAGGAGATCTCCTTCGAGGACGCCAAGACCGAGCCGCAGGACGAGGCTCCGACGCAGGAATCCGCGCCCGAGGACGTGGTGGACATCCTCGTCCCGAAGGTCGAGCCGAAGGTCTGGGCCTTCGGCCCGAACGGGGAGCTGGAGTTCGTCCAGCGCCCGCTGTCCTTCGTCGCCAAGATGCAATGGTTCTCGCTCGTCGGCGACGTGCTGGACAAGGCCCTCACGGGCGAGAACAAGATGTCGCTGAACTCGCTCTTCGACGCGCCCGGCCAGCCCGGCAGCCTGTCGATGGCCGACTTCCGCGACGCCGACACGTTCGTGCAGGCCGTCGGCAAGCTGCTCGTCCACGCCCCGAAGTTCCTCACGGATTCGTACTGCATCTGGCTCAACGTGCCGGACTTCCAGCGCGACCTCGTGACTCGGGTCTGGACGCTCCCGGAATCCGAGGGCGGCCTCTCCGACGACGACGGCATCGAGATCATCGAGATCTTCATCGACCAGAACTACGAGGCGCTGGACGCTTTTTTTCGCGAAAAGCTCGGGCGGATTCAGCAGCGCGCTCAGCAGCGCGCGGAAGCAGCTACCACGTCTCGGCAATCGAGGCGCTAGAGGTCTATTCGGCCCATCACGCGGAGACCGTAGAAGAGCTACTGCAATGGCCCTGGCGACGCTTCGATCGGTTCTACGACGCCTTCATGCGACGGTCGCTCGTGGAAACGCTCGAACGTCGCAAGGACGCCATGATCGCCGCCCTCTGGGCGAACTCGAACTACGACGGAGAAGGTGAAGGCAAGCCGAGTCCGCGTCCTCGTGCGATCGAGCAGATCGAGGAGAACTACGACGAGGCCGCCGAGAAGATTCTGAGCGGGAGGCTGGGGCAGGAAGAGAAGACAGAGGAGCAGGAGGACAAGTTCGGATTCTTCGCCGCCGGTGAGCGCGGTCTGAAGAAGGTCCTCGCCCCCCGCAACGACGAAGGCAAGGTCGCTGACGTGGTGGGCGAGGACTACTCCAAGGAGATCGACCAGAGCTAGAGCAGCACCGTCGTGGCCGAGACAAATCACGTCATCAACATCATCCTCCGCGCTCGTGACAACACGAGCGCGGCGCTTGCCTCGGCCGCTGCCAAGCTCGACGCCTTCAGCGCGCTCACGCAGAAGAATTCGCGCGAGGCGCAGGAACTGGGTCGCCAGTGGGAGGCGGCGAACCAGAAGGTCATCCAGTCCCAGCGGTCACTGTCCGACGAGGCCAAGAAGCTCGGCGCGGCCAACGAGGACACGCTGCGCAAGATGACCGACCTGGAAAGGGCCGCTGCGTCGTATCAGCAGGCCCGCCAGGCGAGCTACGCCACCGAGACCCAGCGCGTCGCAGCTCAGACGGCGGCCCTGAATGCTCTGAAGGACGCCGAGAAGGCGCTCGTCGATGAGATCGAGAAATCGAACAAGAAGCGCCAGGAGCAGAAGCGCATCGACGCGGAGGCCACCGCTGCCGCGCTGCGCAACGGGGCCATCGTCCTGGAGCAGGAGAAGTCCAAGCTCATCGTCATCGGCCAGGTCGCCGAGGCCGAACGGGCGCTCGCTCAGGAGCGGAATCGGCGCGCTCAGGAGGAGAAGGCCCTCCAGGATTCTCTCCTCGCCGCAGACCGTCGCGCCTTCGATGAGCGGGCGCAGCGGGCTGAGCGCGAGCAGCAGCGCGAGGAGCAGGCCCTCCAGCGCAAGAAGCAGCGCGCGAGCGAAGAGGAGGCCCTTCAGCGCCGCCTCGGTGAGATGGAGGCTCGCACGCACGAGGATCGTGCCCGGCGTGCGCAGCAGGATGCCGAGAACGAGCAGAGGCGCGCGGAGGCCAAGCGCAAGCACACCGAGGCCGAGATCGCCGACCAGCAGCGTCTCCAGGACGCGCTGGAGGCGATGGAGCAGAGGAATCTCCAGCGCGACGCCGAAGGCCGCGCAGAGCTTCAGCAGCGCCGTGAGCGCGACGCTCAGCGCCAGCGCGACTTCCAGCAGCAGCAGGAGAGCGACGAGCGCGCGCTCCAGCAGGCGCTCGGCGAGATGGAATCCCGACGCCACGACGAGCGCGTGGCGAACTGGGAGCTGGAGCAGCGCATGGCCCGCCAGAGCCGCGCGGACGACGAGGCGGAGGCCAACGCCAAGCTCGAACGCGAGCGCAAGCTCGAACAGGCGATCAACCGGCGCATGGCGGCGGAACGACTGGGGACGCGGATTTCCGAAGCTCGGGACGCCGGAGCAACGATCCCGGATTCCGCCGTCACCCACGTCGAGGTCGAGACGAGAGGAGCCGACGCTGAGCTGGCGAAGCTCGCCACCGAGATTTCGCGCCTCGACGGCCGCGAGGTCAACATCAAGGCGGAGCTGGACTCGGCACGATTCTTCGCTGAGAGTCAGGCAGTCAAGGCCGAGGTCCGCTCGATGGGCGACGAGGCCAACCGTGGCTCCGGGATGCTCGGAATTCTCGGCGGCACGCTCGGCGCCCTGGCGGGGAACATCGAGAACGGCTCGAACCGGATCGCCGCCTTCGACAACATGCTCCGGGGCCTGTTCACCCTCGGAATCACGGTCTTCTTCCAGCAGCTCATCCAGGTCGCCGGGGCAGCAGCAGGGGCGCTGATTGCGCTCGCGTCGAGCGCGGTCCAGGCCGGGGCCGCCTTGGGCGGCGCGCTCGCCGCTGGCGCCGTTCAGGCCATCCCCGTGATCGGTGTGCTGGCCACAGCGTTCTCCCGCGTGGGGAACGTGATGAACGCCGTCAAGCAGGCGAACCTCCTCCAGCAGCAGCAGAGCTACCAGACCACCGGCCAGCTCGGGAAGCAGAAGACGGCCACCGACCAGGTGGCGAACGCCCAGGATTCCCTCGCCGACGCCCAGCGCCGTGTCGGGGAATCCCACCAGCGGGTCTCCGAAGCCCAAGAGCGCCTGAACCAGGCCCGCTTCGACGCCAAGCGCCAGCTCGAAGACCTCATCGCTGCGGAGCAGGCGGCCGACCTCGCCGCGCGCCGGGCGTCGCTCTCGCAGGAGGAGGCGCAGGCGAGCCTCCGTCGCAGCCTCGGTGGAGGCTCCTCGCTGGATGTGGCCGGGGCGCAGCTCGGAATCGACGAAGCCTCCGCGAACGCCGACGAGGCGCAGCGTCGCGCTCGCCGCGCGCACGAGGACGCCTCACGCGCTCGGGAAGCGGGCGTAGCGGGCGCTCCCGGCGTCGTAGCGGCCCAGCGTGGCGTCCGGCAGGCCGTCGAGGGCGTCAGGGACGCAGAGCGCGCCGTGACGCGCGCACAGCGCTCGCTGGAGCAGGCCAAGCGGTCCTCCGATCAGGCCCAGGCCGGAATCACCGCCGCCGCCGGGAAGCTCCAGTTCCTCACCGCGAACATGTCGGATTCCGAGGAGAGCCTTTACAAGGCCCTGCTCCGGCTCCAGACGCGCTTCCACGGCTTCGCGAAGGACGTGTCGGAGCCGATCATCAACACCTTCACGTTCGCCGCGAATCGGGCCTACCGGCTCCTGGCCGACGAGCGCATCGTCGGAGCCGCCCGCAGCCTCTCCTCGAAGGTCGCGACGGAACTGGGCGGCCTCTTCAAGTCCTTCACCGACGACCGCTCGATCAACCAGATCGCCCGGATCGCGAAGCAGGCCGGTGACAACCTGCGCCCCGCGAGGGTGGCGGCCCAGGAATTCGGCCACGCCTTCCTCAACATCGGCGAGCTGGGCAACAAGGCCCTGAAGCCGCTGCTCGGGGATCTGCGTGACCTGGCCAAGCGCTTCCGCGACTACACGGAATCCGCGAAGGGCCAGAAGCAGATCGGCGACTTCTTCTCCGACGGCGTGAAGCACATCCGCGCGTGGGCGGGTCTGCTTCAGGCTGTCGGCAGGCTCTTCTTCGCGATCATCAACCCCGAGGGCGCCGGTGGGTCGAAGGCGGGTCTCACGCTCGTCAAGGACATGACGGACGGGATCAACCGCTTCGCCACGGCGCTGAAGGACCCGCAGTCCAAGACCCACGAGTTCTTCTCGACGTTCTTCGAGAATTCCCGCAAGATGCTGGCCGAGGTCCTGCCGATCTTCGGCGCTCTGGCCGAGGAATTCCGCAAGACCTTCGGCGGCGAGGAAGGCGTCGGCTCGGTCCACGGCTTCGCCACGCTGATGGCCGAGGTGCTGATTCCGGCCATCGGTGACTTCGTGCGGAAGATCGGCCAGGCCACCGCTGCGGTCGGGCACTTCGCTGACGCCCACCCGCAGATCGCCAAGCTCGGCGGCACGATCCTGGCGCTGGGCCTGACCTTCGGCGTCTTCGGCAAGGTCGCCTCGCTGTTCTCGCCGATCACCGCCGCGCTCGGATTCCTGGGCCGCAACCTCTTCACGGTGAAGAAGGTCGCCGACGAGGCCGGGGAGGGCATGAAGCTGGTCTTCGGCGGGCCGATCGGACGCCTGGTCGGAAATCTGGTCGAGAAGTTCGGCGGTGGCAACGGCCTCTCGGGCGTCATGTCGCGCCTCGTCGGAATCATCGACCGTCTCGTGCCGGGCTTCGGCCGCTTCGCAGCGCTCGGCGCAGGACCGATCGCGCTCATCGTCGGCGGCGTCGTCCTGCTGCTGGCGAAGTTCGGCCTCCTGGACGACATGGGCCGCGCCATCGGCAAGATGTTCACGAACGTCTGGAAGCAGGTCCGCGAGCCGCTGTCGAGCGTCATCGAGGCATTCCAGGAACTGTGGACCGCGCTCGGCGACGCCTCGAAGGGCGGCAACGGCCTCTTCGCCGTCCTGAAGCCGCTCATGCAGGCGTTCGTGTTCATCGCGGGCTTCATCCTGAGCAGCCTCGGGACCGCGATCGGTCACGTCCTGGGTGGCGCGCTGAACGTCCTGGCGGGCACGATCAAGTTCGTCGTCCGCCTGCTCAGCGGCGACTGGAAGGGCGCGCTGAGCGCAGCGGGTGAGGTCGCGAAGGGCCTCGGGAAGATTCTGCTCGGACTCTTCGAGCTGGGCTTCTGGACGCGCATCATCGGGCGCTTCCTGGGTCTCATCGGGCGCATCTTCGAGCGCCTGCCGGGCGTGGCGGGCGACGCGATCAAGGGCGCCGGTGGAGCGATCACGCGCGCCTTCAGCGGACTCGGCCGTCTCATCGGCCGCGCCTTCGAGGGGGCCTTCAAGCTCGGCAGCAACGTCGGGAAGTGGCTCCTCGACACGATCGGCGACGGTATTCGTGGCGCTGGGCGCGGACTCGCGGCGCTCGGTCGTCGCGTCTGGAACTTCATCGGCGATGCGATCGAGCGGTCGCTCCGTGGCTATCTGCGGATCGGAATCTGGATCAGGAACGCAGTCGATAACGGCGTCGATGCCATCGCCGGATTCCTGCGCCGCATCGGTGGCCGGATCTGGGACTTCATCGAGGGGCGCCTGCGGAATTCGATCAACAACCTGAAGTACATCGGGAAGTGGATCGGCTCCTACATCGGCGACGCCGTGGATGCCGTCAGGGGCGTGCTGGGCCGCATCGGCCGCCGGATCTGGAAGTTCATCGAGGACGCCTTCTCGACCGAAATCCGTGGCCTCCTGCGCATCGGGCACTTCATCGAGGACAACCTCTCGAAGGCCATCCACGACATCGGCTCCGGCCTGGAGAACATCGGCAAGCGGATCATCGACGCGATCATCCGGGGCATCAAGGGCGCCCCGAACGTCCTGAAGGACGCGATCAACTGGCTGCTCGACAAGGTGCCCGGCGGCTCGCTCGTCAAGAAGGCGATGGAGGGTCTGAGCAAGATCAACCCCTTCGCCAAGGGCGGCCCCGTTCCGGGCAGCGGCGAGGGCGACACCGTGCCCGCTCTCCTGACGCCGGGCGAGCATGTCTGGACGAAGCGCGAGGTTCAGGCTGCCGGTGGCCACGCCGTCCTCTTCGCCCTGCGGCGCCTGCTCGGCGGTGGCGGCCAGGGCACCGGCGGTCGCTTCGCGCTCGGCGGCGACGTGATCCCCGCAGCCGCTGGCGATCAGCGCGCGGGCAACGTCCTCTCGGTCAACGTCGAGGCCGACTACGACGGGCAGGCGAGCAAGTTCCGCAAGTTCATGCAGGAGCTGGTCACCACCGCTCGTCGCCACACGAACGAGATCCAGACGCAGTTCCGCGAGATGCGCATCGGCATCGAGAAGTCGATGGCGCACATCAGCGAGGAATTCCACGAGCGCTGGCGCCGGATGGAGAAGTTCGGAATCGACTCCGCCCACGATCTGTGGATGGGCGTCCGGTCGAACGTGATGAATCTCCAGACCACGTTCTTCCGGGGCATGTCGTACATCTCGGACACGACGAACAAGGCCCTGAAGGCGTTCGACGCCGACCCGGTGAAGATCAACCTGGAGCGGCCCTCCGGAGGCGCGGAATCCAAGGCGGGCGGTGGCTGGGTCGGCAACGCTGGCGAGCGCGGCCAGGACCGGATTCTGACGTGGCTGGGTCGAGGCGAGGCCGTCCTCAACTGGGCGCAGCAGAAGGCCGTCCAGGCGAACATGCGGCCGGGCGCCTCGCTCTACGACATCGTGAGCGGCACGTCGGCCTACCACGCCGGTGGGCCGGGTCAGGCGGGCTACGCCACCGGGCGCATCGTGCCGATTCCGGGATTCCCCGGCGAGGAGATCAACGCCTCGATCGTGAAGCTCGTCGTCGGCCTGATGAAGAAGTACCACGGCTTCATCACGGACGCCTTCGACCGCGACCACAGCGCGGGCCACAAGTCGCCGGGCCACAACGTGACCGGCACGGCCGTGGACATCGTTCCCGGCCCCGGTGGCTCCTGGGAGTCGATCGAGGCCCTGGGTCGCTGGGCCGTCAGCAAGGGCATGGTCGTCGGCTACGGCGCTGGCGTCCCCGGCTCGCAGCCCTGGCCTGGCCACGGTCGCGGCCTGCACATCCACATCGAGTTCGGCAGCGGCAAGGGCGACGCGGATTTCTCCGACACGCTCGACATCCCGGAGATCAAGACGCCGAAGATCACCGGCAAGTCCAGGGCGCTCGTCGGATTCCTCCAGAAGATCATGGGCAAGACGGCCTCGGCCGCCCGGAAGCTCCTGGCAAAGCAGATGCCGACCGGCGTGGACGGCTCGACTTCGTTCGACGCTGTGCCGTCCACCGGCGACGCCGCGAAGGCGGTCTGGGACTTCTACAAGGGCAAGGGCCTCTCCGACGCTCAGGTCGCCGCCTTCATCGGCAACTACGTCCAGGAGTCCGGAATCCGACCGGACGCCGATCAGCCCGACGGCCCCGGTCGAGGCATCGCTCAGTGGAGCGAGGGCGGGCGCTGGGACACGCTCCTCGCCTACGCCCGCAGCAACAAGAAGTCGCCGCTCTCTCTGGAGACCCAGCTCAACTTCTCCTGGCACGAGCTGACCGGCTCCTACAGTGGCGCGCTGGCGAGTCTGCGCAAGACGCACTCGATCGAGGAAGCTGCTGCGGTCATCGCCCACCAGTACGAGCAGGCGGGCGTAATCGGCGACCGTGTGGGACCGGCGCGTGCCGCGTACAACCGCTTCCACGGCAGCAGCGAGGGCGGCAAGAAGGAATTCGCGATGGGCGGGGAGATCCCCGGCCCCGACGGCGCCCCCATCCCGATCCTCGCGCACGCACGCGAGTGGATTCTGAATCCACGCCAGCAGGCCAAGATGGCGATGATGATGGGCACGACCCGCGACAAGCTGCGCGGCCTGCTGGGATTCAGCGGAGGCCCGTCGAGCTTCGCCGGTGGTGGCGAGGTCAACGTCCTGCACATCGGCGACTCGCTCGGCGTCGGAATCCGCGACTCGCTGAAGAAGATCCTCGGCGACGGCAACGTCCTCACCGACGCTCTGGTCGGGCGGAATTCCGACGCGGCGTTCGCCGTCCTGAAGAAGAAGCTGAAGGACGCCTACACCTCGGTCTTCTTCGACGTGGGCACCAACGACGCCCACGCCTCCTCGCTGGCCAAGAATCTGAAGCGGGCCTACGCCGCGCTCGGCAAGGACCAGAAGCTCTTCGTCTCCACCGTCGAGGGTCCTGGCGCAGCCGAGAAGAACAAGGTCATCCGGGACTTCGCCTCCACCCACTCCCGCGCGCAGGTCGTGGACTGGGCGGGCAAGGACGAGGGCATGCTCGGCCCGGACAAGATCCACGCCACCGTGGCGGGCTACAAGGCGCGGGCCAAGATGGTCGCCGACGCGATCAAGGAGGGCGCGGGTCAGAGCGGAGAATCCGGACGGCGCGCTGCGACGAGGACCGGCACCTACGCGCTGCCGACCATCCTGGAGACCTTCATCGACCTCGGCGCCATCCAGGCGGAGGTCAGCCGATTCCGCACCGCCCAGAAGAACCTGTCGATGAAGTCGAACACCTGGCGGAAGAATCTCGGCCAGTTCATCAAGAACATCGCGGCCTTCTCCGACGAGAGCGGTCTCATCGACCAGCTCAACAACCAGGTCCAGGCCATCTCCGACGCCGGGGAGCGCGCGCTGGCGCTGGCCCAGGTGGGCCTGAAGCGCGTGGGCGCGGGTCTGAAGGGCCGTCTGGCCAAGCTCCAGGAGCGCGGTGTCCTCGACACCACGGCGCCCGAGGGCCAGATCGAGCAGGCGGACATGCAGCTCGCCTCGCTGGCCTCGCAGAGGACCGTGCTGCACCAGGTGCGCGACACGGCGTCTTCCTCGCTCGCCGACGTGCAGAAGCAGCTCGAACGCCTCCGGGGCGGCAAGGGCGGCGTCACGAAGGGCGAGGAGAAGCAGTACCAGCAGCTCCTCGCGGAGCGCAAGCGCCTCGTCGATGCGGTGGACAAGGCGGATTCCGATCTCGCCACGAATCTGGCCGCTCGCGCGCAGGCTCGTCGCGAGAAGTTCGAGGCCGAGACGGCCAAGGCCCTGGCCCCGTCGCAGAACAAGCTCGACGCGCTCGAAGGCGCGCAGGGAATCGCCGACGCCCAGGGTGCTGGCAGCTTCCGCCAGAGCGAGCTGTCGCAGGCTCGTCTCGCGGCTCTCCAGGAGAATCTTGCGGCGACGAATCAGCGAGCCGCCGAAGCAGCTCGCGCTGGCTACACGGACATGGCGAAGTCGCTCCAGGATTCCGCTCGCCAGCTCGCCACGTCGATCGCCCAGGAGCAGCAGCGCCAGATCCAGCTCACGATCGACAACATCAACGCCACGGCGGAAGCCGCCAACCGGCGTCTCGATCTCCGTGGGCGCCTCGCTGACGTGCAGGCCCTCATGGACCCCGTGGCGGCAGCGCAGAATCGTGAGCAGATCAACCGCGAGCGCGGTGGAGTTCTCGCCAGCCAGCGCGCTGGTCTCGTCGGCGCGCTCGGTGGAGAGGGTGCCTACCAGTGGCTGAAGACGCTGCCGATCGGGGCGCTCAACGACACGCAGAAGTCGCTCATCGAGCAGATCGACGACCTGGACGTGTCGGTCCAGGAGAACACGGCCCAGCAGAAGGAACTGGCCGTCGCCACCACCCAGGCCCGCATCGATCAGGTCAACGCTCGCGCCCAGTTTGGCACCGGAGTCGGCGGCTCGATCGTCGGAATCATCAACAAGATCGGCGCCGCCACGGGCCAGGTCGATGTCCAGGGCGTCGCTGCCACGCTGAGGCAGACCGGAGAATTCCTGGCCAAGCAGGGCACCGATCTCCGCGACCAGTTCGCGAAGATCACCGGCACGGCCCTCTCGGCCGACCCGGCCACCCAGGTCGCCCAGGTCCGGTCGATCCTGGCCAACTGGGACACGATCACGGCCGGGATGACGGACAGCCAGAAGAAGCAGCTCGAAGATCTGACGACGGCCATCCTCGGGAACACCGACGCGACGCTCGACAACAGCGAACAGCTCAAGACGGTCCTCGGGCAGAATCAGAGCCAGTCCTTCTCGTCGGCGACCTGGCGGGCCTTCCGGCAGGCGATCTTCTCCGGCTCCGGCGGCCTCCTTCCGGACTACCAGATCCCCGGCATGCAGACCGGCGGCTACGTCACGAAGGGTGGACTGTTCAACCTCCACGCCGGGGAATTCGTGGTCAACCCGCAGCAGTCGAACATCCCGACCCAGGAAGGCGACGTGAACGTCAACGTGCACATGGTCCGCGAGCGGGCCGATCCGATGGAGATCGCCGCTCGCACGATGTGGGCGCGGCGGTCCGCCGGGAGGCGATAGATGGGTCTCGTCCAGTTCACGAATCAGGCCATCGACGCGGAGGGACGCCCCGTGCGCTCTCGCGTGACTGTCTTCCGTCGTGGCACGAACATCGAAGCCGACGACGCGGTGTTCGCCAACGCTGCGGGCGGGGCGCAGCCGAACCCGTTCGAGGCCGCTGACGGCTTCGTCCAGTTCTGGGCCAACCCCGGCGTCTACGACGTGAAGATCGAGGACGCGGTGAACGTGCCGCCGCTCTACGCGCCCCGCATCGTCGCGTGGGACGCGATCTCGGCGGACACAGGCGGAGTCCTGCTCTTCCAGCTCGGCGACGACATCATGCGCCAGATCTGCCCGCTTGGGACGGTCCTGGACTGGTGGCGCCCGCCGACGCCCGGCGGCGGCACTCCGGTCCCGGTCCCCGACGGCTGGGCCATCTGCATGGGGCAGACGCTCACGGCCAGCGACCACGGATTCCCGATCACCGGCGGATTCGTCATGCCGGACATGCGCAACAAGTTCGTCCTCGGGGCGCGCTCGCCCACGGAAGGCAACTACCCCGGCGACTCGACGGCTGGGAATCCGCAGAACGGCTCGCCGGGCACGACCACGACGAACGCTCCGGCCATCCGGGGCGAGAGCGGGTCGAACGCGGGCAAGGACCTGCGCCACACGCACACCTACACACACGCCCACCAGGCGCCGGACCACACGCACAACTTCACCGCTCCCGATCATGCACACGCCGTCAGCATCAGCGGCGGCACCGGCACGGCTACCCGTGGCTCACCGAACGGCTACGCCGGTGGTGGCGGCGAGTCGGTGGCGTTCACGAACCACACCCACGCGGTGTCCGGTTCGGGCGGCACGGGCTTCGCCGACCGCAGTCTCGCCTCGCAGGCGTCGTACATGTCCACCACGCACGGCACGCAGCTCAACACCGGCAACCCGACCGTGACGAACACCGACAACGGCACGCTGACGAATCCGGGCGGCGTCTCGACTCCGGTGGACATGCGCCCGGCCTACATCGGCCTGCTGAAGATCATGAAGGTGAAGAGGAGCTGATGACCGAAGACGAATTCCCGCCGCCGGTCGAATTCCCCATCGACGAGGTGCAGCCGCAGAAGTCTCCCGGCGGAGTCTGGATTCCGACTGAGGAGGAGATGAAGTTCATGACGGAGCGTCAGCCCGATGCTGACGAAATCCTCGACTCGTACCGGCGTCTGGCCGAGGCCGACGATCACCGCCGTCAGGCGGAGAAGGCGTTCAAGGTGGCGCGTGAGGTGGGCGAGAGCGAAGAGCATCAGGAGGTCGATGACCCCTCGGTCGATGTGACCGACCGCAACAGCCCCTACTACGTGCCGCCCTCGATTCACGTCGGCGAGGAGTAGATCGTGGCTGCCCGCGCACACTTCTACGAGGCCGCCATCGACCGGCAGGGCAACGCGCTGCCGAAGGCGGACATCTCCGTGTTCCTGCGCGGCACCACGACGCTGGCCACGATCTACCCGACCGAGGCGTCTTCGACGGTCATGCCGAACCCCTACACCGTCACCGACGGGGTGGTCTCCCACTGGGCGCCCGCCGGGGCCTACGACGTTCTGGTCCACGACGCGACGTTCCCGGCTCGCGTCGAGGACCGGACCTATGGCTGGGGAGCGGTGCCGGGCATCGATCGGGGGATTCCGGGGCGCATGCTGGAGGCCGGGGCCGTCGGCACCACGGAGCTTTCTGACCTGTCGGTCAGTTCCGCGAAGGTCCAGGGGAATTCGATCCAGACCGGCCACCTCCAGGACGGCGCCGTCACGGCCGCGAAGGTCGCCGCCGACATGGCGACCCAGGCGGAATTGGACGCCGCCCTGCTGAAGAAGCCCTCCGTCGGCCTCGTCATCGCGCTCGGAGGCTGACGTGCCCGAGGCATTCAAGAAGCTCTACCAGGGCCAGGTCCCCACGGCCCAGACCACGCTCTACACGGCGCCCGCGCTCACGCAGACCGTCGTGAAGGGCATGCGCGTCGTGAACAACGGCTCCCAGGTCGCCACCCTCGCCCTCTGGCAGGGAGGCACCGGAGCGGCCTTCCAGACGCTTCCGCCGCTCGCTCTCAGCCCCGGCGAGTTCGCGGAATTCGACGGCACGATGTTCATGGCCGCCGCCGACACGCTCGTGGGCCAGGCCAGCGTCACGAACACGCTGACGCTCACGATCTGGGGCGTGGAGCTGACCTGATGCCCTGGAGAACGTTCACGCCCTCGGGCCAGGAAAAGGTGGCCCAGCAGGGGATCGCCACCGTGCCCATCGGAACGATGGTCGCCTTCGGCGGCACAGCAGCTCCCTCCGGCTGGCTTTTCTGCGACGGCTCCAACGTCTCGCGGACGACCTACGCGGACCTGTTCGCTGCCATCGGCGTGACGTGGGGTCCTGGCGACGGCTCCACGACGTTCAAGCTGCCCGACCTGCGGGGCCGATCGCTCCTCGGAGCGGGCGTCGGATCGGGCCTGACGAGTCGCGTCCCTGGCGCCACCGGCGGCGAGGAAAAGCACCAGCTCCTGCTTGCCGAGACGGTCCCGCACTACCACGACGTTCGCAGCCTCGTGTCGCAGCGGCCCTCTGACGGGATGACCGGCGTCATGCATCCGCAGGCGTTGGGCAGTCTCACCACGGGTCAGCCTGGTGACGGTTACCACTGGGGAGCGCAGTCGGACTTCTCGGCTCCTCTGGGGTTCCCGTCTGCCCAGAATGCCTACCAGACCTGGATTCACTCTCAGAGGGCCACGCAGGTCACCGGCGAGATCGCCACATCCCACGAGAACATGCACCCGTGGGCGGCGGCCCACCACATCATCAAGTACCAGGAGGGCTTCTCCGGCCAGGTCGCCCTCTTCGACGGCTCGATCGCCACGGCGAAGATCGCCGACGGCGCCGTGACGCCCGTGAAGGTCGCCCAGCAGCCCTACGTGGTCTTGGCGCGTGCTGCCGCTCAGCAGATTCCGACGGGCAACAACGCGGCGATCATCAACTGGGACACCGAGATCGCCGACCCGTTGAACATGTTCAGCACCCCCGTGGACAAGTTCACGATTCCGCGCGCCGGGGTGTGGCAGATCTCGGGTCGGGCCTTCATGAGCGTCACCGGCGCTGCGGGCGGAGCCTCGACGCTGACCGGGGTCATCATGAAGAACGGCGTCGATGCCTGGAACGTCTGGCAGGAGCCGATCTACGCGGCTGTCAGCTTCGTCTACATCAGCTCCTTCGCCCAGACTGCCGTGCTGGCTGCTAATGACACGATCGGACTCCGGCTCTTCCAGAACACCGGCACGAACTACAACTGCACCTACGCCGAAATCTCGGCGGTATGGCAGGGACCGGCCTGATGAGCTGGGCGATCCACACCCCGACGGGCGAGCTGAAGCAGGCGGTCTACGCCTACGAGGGCGCTCCGATCGGCGCCATCATGGCCCACACGGGCCAGAGCGCTCCGCAGGGTTGGGTCCTGGCCAACGGCCAGACGCTGAAGGAGGACGACTACCCGCTGCTCGTGAGCTTCGCCGCCTCGGAATCTGCGGCAGGGAATCCGATCTGGTCTGCCACCGTCACGGGATCGCCCCCGACGCGCCAGGTCGTCGTGCCCGATCTGCGCGACCGCTTCATCTACGGCGGCGGTGGCTCCAAGGCCCTCAACGCGAAGGCGGGTACCGAGACCTGGACCCTCACAGCATCGCAGCTTCCGGCCCACACGCACAACGTCGTCCTCACCGATCCTGGCCACGTCCACTCGAACACGAACGGCTCCTATCTTCAGGTATCGGCCACCGTCTCGACGTTCCTGAACACGGTCAACAACGCGGGCTACGCGGTCTTCCACGCGCCGAACACGGCCACGGCCTTCACCGGAATCAGCGTCGCCGTCAACGACACCGGCCAGACGCGCGGCACGGTCATCAACTCGATGCCGCCCTACATCGCCCTGAGCTGGATCATCAAGGCGAAGGGCGCCTCGCTCTCGAATTCCGTCATCACCGGCCCCCAGGGTCCGAAGGGCGATCCTCCCGATCCGACCCCGATGGACACCTGGCATACGGTCGGGGACGGCGCGACGGGTCTGGGGACGACCTTCCAGAACGGTTGGGTCAACGTGGGAGGCGCCTACGCCCCGCTCGCGTTTCGCAAGGACCCGAATGGCAAGGTCCGCATCAGAGGCTCGATCAAGACCGGAACGATCAACGCCGTCGTCTTCACGCTGCCGGTCGGCTATCGCCCGGTTACGGCGATCAACCAGCCGACCTCTTCCTACAACGGGACTACCGGCGTCTTCGGGCAGGTCGAGATCCAGCCGACTGGCACCGTCGCGGTGTACTACGCCTCGAATAGCTACTTCTCGCTCGACGGAATCGAGTTCGATACCGACACGGTGACGCAGTTGCCGATCGGGTCGCGCGGGGTCCAGGGACCGTCCGGCTCGACCTCCTACGACCAGCCTTCGTGCCGGGTCGCCACGACCGGCAACGTCACGATCTCGGCTCCCGGCGCAGCCATCGACGGCGTGACGCTCTCCAACGGCGATCTCGTCCTCGTCTGGCTCCAGACGAACGGCCTGGAGAACGGCCTCTACGTCTTCAACGGCGCCGCTGCGGCCATGACGCGGATCGGCTCCGCCGCAGCCGGAGCGATCATCGAGGCGGGCGTGCGCGTCTACGTCTACGAGGGCACGCTGTTCGGCCAGCGCGACTTCTACACGAAGACGCGCGTCACGATCGGCGGGGCGAATCCGCTCCTCTTCTCGCCGCCGCGCGGGTCGTCCATCGCCTTCTCGCGCTTCAACGGTCTCGGTTCCGGGACAGCAAGCACAGGTTGGACGACGGCCAACAACGGCCAGGTAATTTCTTCGCCTACTCCGTCCACTCCGGCGACGATGGTTTACACGCCTCCTGTGAATGTCGAATTCGAGATCGCGTTCCATATCCGCATCACCAAGACAGACGCCGCCTACAGCTACGCCTATCCGGGCATCAGAATCTCCCCCGTGGACCGAGACGGTGTGGGCGGTCCTGCTGGCTCTCATCAGTACAGCCTCCGCACTCAGCACTCTCAGGTCCAGCAGTATGAGCCGTATGAGCAGCGGAAAACGTACCGCCTGGCTGGAGGCACGGCGTATACTGCCGACATCATTTGGTATTGCAGCGCAGGGTCTTGGGATCTCGTGTTCAACCCGCAGGAATTCTGGATGGAATACCGAGCCTTCGTGGCCGCATAAGGAGAAATTTTGCCCCTCGTCTACATCTGCGACTTCTGCGGTAAGCCGATCACAACCAAGCACTACGCCTTCACGGTGCAGAGCCGTGTCTTCCGCGACACGAGCGATCTGCCGGTGGGCGTAGTCCAAGAGGCGCCCCTGCTCGACGTGGACAAGAACAAGGTCTACGTCGTCCACGGCAACCACTTCGACGACGATCCCGGCAGCGTCGCGCAGGCCCTCTACTACGACTTCAACGAGATCGCGCCGCCCGAGCCTGAGCCGGAGCCTGACCCTCCGCCGCCAGCGGACCCGGCTGAGCTTCCGACCGACGACAGCGTTCCCCCGAACGGCTGATGGCTCGCGCGCACTTCGCAGAGGTGGCGATCACGCCGGATGGATCGTTCCTGCCGAACGCGCGCATCACGACGACCCTGCGCAACAGCATCACCAAGGCGGACATGTTCGCGACAGATGCCGCCTCCTCGCCGCTGCCGAATCCGTACTTCATCACCGACGGAATCGTGAGCCACTGGGCCGAGGCCGGTGCCTATGACGTTCTCATCGAGGACGCGGATTCCCCTCCGAAGGTCGTAGCGCGCAAGATCGGCTGGGGTGCCGTGCCGGGCGTCACCGGCGGAATTCCGGGGACGATGATCGCGGACGCGGCCATCAACAACGCGCGCCTGGCCGACCTGAGCGTGGGGACGACCAAGCTCGCCGACGCCTCCGTGACGAACGCGAAGGTGGCTGCGAACGCAATCTCCACGGCCACCATCAACGACGGCGCGGTCACGACGCCCAAGTTGGCCACCGGCGCCCACAGCGCTCCTGATTGGGATTCGGGCTGGGTCGCAGAATCGGGTACGCCCACCGGGCTGCGGACCTACACGCACAATCTCGGCCTGGTCGATCCGCCGCGCTCGTTCAAGCTCTGGTTCACCGATGTCGTCGCGAACAATCGCTGGTGGCCGGTGGCCGAGGGGATGGGCATGGGCACTACCGACTTGGCTGGGACGACGGCCAGCAACTACCACAACCCGGCCCGCGTCTCTCTGACGGCGAACACGGTCGAGATCGGCGTCTACAGCTCCATCGTCCTCTGGTCGGCCTACGACGGGACGTGGCGCAACTACGCCTCGGGCTTCTGGCGAATGAGGATCTGGAAGTAGTGGCTCGCGCGCATTACAGCGACGTTGCGATCGACCAGCACGGGGACTTCCTGCCTTCGGCGAAAGTCACGGTGAATCTGCGTGCCTCCTCGACGAAGGCGAGCATCTACGCCACCGAGGCGACCGGCACGCCCTTGACGAATCCGTACTTCACGTCGGACGGGATCGTCTCCCACTGGGCCGACGCGGGCGCCTACGACGTGGTGATCGAGGACGCTGCGGCGCCCCCGGCCGTGGCAGCGAGGACGATCGGTTGGAGCGCCGTGCCCGGCGTGCAGGGCGGAATCCCCGGATCGATGATCGCCGACGCCTCGATCGCGAACGCCAAGCTCGCGACCGATGCCGTCTCGACGCCGAACATCCAGTCGAATTCCGTCACGACGCCGAAGATCCTCGACAACTCGATCACGACCCCCAAGATCGCCGACGGCTCGATCACCAACCTGAAGAACGCCGGTGGGCGGAATTTCGACATCCACCAGGTCACGGACACCGGCATCTTCACGGTCGATGGCGACACCGACCGCGCGTGGTCGATCGACATGTCCGGCTACCTGGAGGGCACCGGGGTCAACTGCTGGATCTACATGCAGCTCAACGCGCTGGGCGGCACCGCGTATTTCGGTCACGTCCACCGGGCCTACGCCACGGCCACGAACGCGCTCGTGCAGGATCTTCTGGCCACGCCGTCCTACGCCGCGATCCTCTGCAACTCGGACTGGAACGCCGACGGATTCTTCAACCTCCGAGCCTTCGTGGGGCCGGTCAACCACACGCCGAACCCCACGACTGCGAAGCGGGTCATGATCCAGTCCGAGGCAGCTTTCACGCCGTATAACCTGGCCTACTCCATGCGCTATTCCTGCACAGGGCAATGTCTCATCGGGACCGGGCCGGTCACCCAGATGAAGATCGGCGCCATGACGCAGGGAGGCGTACTCGGGCCTCGTCTGTGGACCACGAGAATCAGAATGCGAGCGCTCACCTAAGCCATGCCCATCCTTCTCCCCCAGCGCGAAATCGGCCTGGCGGGCGGCGACGCGCTGCTCGCCGTCGTCGGCACGAAGGACTCGCAGCCGCGCGGCCTCGAAGCCGTCCTCGAATTCAACACGCTCTACTTCCACGACCTGAAGGTCATCGACAAGTACCGGCTCGTGAAGATCTCCGGATTCCACGGGCTGCCGGAGATCCGTGACTCGCGCGAGCCGAATCCCCAGGCGCACGGCGAGACCGCCTTCAACGCCTTCTTCTCGGGGCGCACGATGGTCCTGGAGGGCCGCATCGAGGCCCACACGATCTGGAAGCTGCGCGATATGCAGCAGGCGCTCCGGACAGCCTTCGCGGACCTCACGGAGCATCCGCTCATCATCCGCACGCCGAGCCTCGACACCGACGTGCAGATCAACTGTCGAACGCTGGGCCTCGTCATGGAGGACCAGCAGTCGAACTTCGAGCATTACCGCGACTTCCAGATCACGCTCCGCGCCTCGGACCCGCGCTTCGTTCGCTACATCGAGACGATCTACGACTCCCCCTTCGGGGTCCTCGACACGTTCGCCGTCAACGACGTGGTGGACGGCGGCGGCAACGTCATCGGCGACGTGCTGGCGCCGAACTACGCCTACGACTTCGGCGGCGGAACGCTCTACGTCTCCGGCAATCAGCTCGTCCCGCGCGACACGACGACGAAGGAATACTTCCGCGACACGGTTCCGAAGCAGGCCGACTGGCAGACGACGCTGAAGTTCCGCACCCCCGCCTCGGTGGGCGTGCCCGACATGGCCGTCGTCGTGAAGGAAATCGATGTCAACAACAAGGTCCTCGTCCAGATCAGCGCCTCGACGATCTTCCCGAACATCCGCATCGCAGGCTCGGGCACCGGCTACGCCAACGTCGTCTACACGCTCCAGCCGAACACCGACTACTGGCTGCGCGGGGCGATCATCGGCAACGTCGTGAGCGGCGCGCTCTACACGGCTGACCCGTCCGTCGGTTCCCCGGCGCCGGTGGCGACCATGCCCTCGTACACGCTCAGCTCGGGCGAACAGGCCGTCCTGGGTTCCACCAAGGTCGGGTATCCCGGATTCCGCGTGAAGCCCGGCGACCTGAACTGGCGCTACGACAACTTCCAAGCCTCGCCGCAGTCGATCGTCGCCAGCAACACGGCCTTCGTCATCCGCAACACCGGGAATTTCGATGCCCGGCCGATCGCCCGGATCTACGGCCCGGTCACGTCGCCGAAGATCATCAACAACTCGATCGGCGAGCAGTTCGAGCTGACCGGATCGATTCCTGCTGGGTCTTACTACGAAATCGACTTCGGCAAGAAGACCGTGAAGGAGTTCACCGGCGTGCCCAACGACGTGGGCACCTCGCGCTACTCCCAGGTCCCCATCACGGCGGAATTCTTCGGCCTCCAGCCCCAGACGATCGGCGACAACGACATCTCGCTCTCGGCCTCCTCGTCGTCCGGCGTGACCCCCGCGCTGCGCTTCTACCACCGGGACACCTGGGTCTGATGTGGAGATTCCAGCTCTGCAACAGCGGAGCGATCCACGCGCAGGATGTCGGCGCCTACACCGACGACATGACGCTCATCGGCGAGCTGTTCGGCGCGAAGGATTTCGGGCTGGAGCTGATCCTCAACCGGCCCGGCACCCTGCGATTCACGATGCCGCTCTCCGACGAGCTGGCCACCTCCGTGAAGGAGGGCGAGACCTGCATCCAGGCGTGGCGCGACAACAACGCCGGGACGCAGGTGTGCCGCTGGAGCGGACCCGTGTGGTCGGTCGAGGAGAATCTGGTCGATCGCACCATGACCGTCTCGGCCGTCGGCTGGTTCGAGGAGCTGAACCACCGCATCATCCGCCTGGAGCAGGAATCGACGGCCCGCTACACGGACATGGACGCGGGAGCGGTCGTCCTCAGCGGCCTCACGAGCCTTCTGGGCCTGGCCAACGTGCAGAGCTGGCGGATTCAGTCCTCGGGCTGGGCCGGGCTGGACATGCGCTACCCGACGCACATCACGGCCGGGACCTACGACTCGACCGTCGTGAACATGACCGGCAACACCGTGAACGCGAGCGACACCCTCACGATTCCGGGCGGGACCGCCAGCCTGGCCATCGGGATGCCCGTGACCGGCGCCGGAATTCCTGCCGGGACGACGATCGACGCCATCCTCTCCTCGACGACGGTGAGCCTCACGGCCAACGCCACGGCCACGGCCACCGGCGTGACGCTGACGATCACGCTCGTGCCCCGCACGCGCTCCTACGCGCGCTGGTCGAACATCGGCCAGGCGATCCAGGAGCTGTCCGATGTCGAGAACGGATTCGACTTCGAGGTCGATCCGCTCACGCGCAAGCTCAACCTCTACTTCAGCTCGATCAAGGCTGGCAGCACGCTGAAGGGCAAGGGCACGGACCGCCCGAACGCGCTCTTCATGATGGGATGGGGCGCCTCGAATCTGTCGTCGCTCAGCGTGAATTCCGACATGGCCTCGGTCGCCAACCGCGTGACCGTCTCGGGAGCCAACGCGCTCGCCACCGTGCAGGACGATGCCTCCTACGCGAAGTACGGATTCTTCGAGGAGCAGGTCTCCCTCTCCGACGCCAACGCCACCGGCCTCATCCTCCAGGCATACGGAATGGCCGAGCTGGCCGTGCGATCGACTCCGCGCCCGATGTACTCGCTCGCGCCCTTCCCGTGGACGCCTGACGGGAACGTGCCGCGTCTCTTCGACGACTACAACCTGGGCGACATCGTGTACCTGCGGGCGAAGGGCGGCCGGAAGAACATCGGCGATCCGAATCCCCAGGCTGTCCGTATCTTCGGCGTCTCCCTCGGAATCGACGCCGAGGGCAACGAGAAGATCTCCGCCATCCAGACGACCCCGCAGAGCTGATGAGCCGCGTAATCACCCCCTTCGACGAACTCCGCTGGCAGCAGCAGGTCGAGGACCGTCTCGACCGCCTGGAGCGCCGTCTCACCGAGCAGGTCTGGTACGTGGTCGGCCAATTCGGGGCGCCGATCTTCACGAACAACTGGGCGAACTACGGCGCGACCTTCAACCCGGCCGGGTTCATGAAGGACGCGAACGGCTTCGTCCACCTGCGCGGGATGGTCATCTCCGGGACGATCGGGCAGTCGATCTTCACGCTGCCGATCGGATTCCGCCCTGCCAACTCCGAGCTGATGGTCACGATGAGCAACCAGGCCATCTGCCGCATCGACATCTCGCCGCAGGGCCTCATCATCCCCACCGTGGGCGTCAACACCTGGCTGACGCTCGACAACCTCAGCTTCTACGCTTCTAACTGAGAGTCAGGAGAAAATCATGACCATGCGTCTGGTCTGCGACCACTGTGAAGGCGTCATCAACGAGGCGGAATTCGCCGAGGAGCAGCGGTCGATCATGGCCCGCTCGCTCGACGATCCCACCGGCGGTACGGCGCGCACGATGACCGAGAGCTTCCACTACCACATGCTCTGCGCCGAGTCTCGGATTCGGGCGGCCGAGCGCGCTCCGCTCAGCTCCTCGCCGGAGCCGATCGAGCTTCCCGACGATCACCCTCTCGCTCAGGTCGAGCGTGAGGCTGGCGTGGCCCAGCAGGAGCAGATCCGCACCGGCGAGGGCGAGGTCCGTCCGCTGACCGGCGAGCAGCTTCACGAGAAGACCGTGGAGGAATTGCACGAGATCGCCGCACATTTGGACGTTTCCGGACGTTCTGAGATGCGGAAGGACGATCTCGTGGAGGCGATCGTCGAGGCCCAGTCCGCTGGGTAACCTCTAGCCAGGCTCGGATCTAAGGGAACGGGCGACCTTGGACCCTGGGAATGAAAATTCGATGCCAGAGACCCGACCGCGACCGCCCCAGAAGCAGGGGGCGATGACGCGGCGGCGGTCCTCTCGCGGCCCCGACGCCCTGCTCGGCTATCTGATCCCGTTGACTCTCGTGGGTCTCTCGATCGCGGATTTCGCTCGCGACGGCCAGGTGGACAAGTACCTGATCGGCGCCCTGATGATCTTCGGTCTGGGCGCTCTCGGGTACCGCATCGACACGCTCATCGAGAAGTACCTCGACGCGCGATCTGGCCGCCCTGCCCCACCGGACGAATCGTGATGGAAGCTCACCGCCACAACGCCCTCATGGACCGCTTCGCGAGCTGCTGGCTGTGGATGCGGCGCAAGATCTACAAGCGCCCGCTGGCAGTCATCGGCGCGCTCCTGGGGGCAACCATCTGGCTCGCCCTGATGGTCTGGCTCTTCGTCCAGACCGAGAACACCCAGGACGAGATCAAGAACGTCGCGGCTGCGCTCTGCGGCGGCATGCCGAACCACACGAATCCGAGAGACCTGCCGCCGAAGGTCCAGAAGAACTGCCAGCTCCTGTTCGACCGAATCTTCGAGAACGCCACGCCGCAGCAGATCGAGAGAGCCAACGAGATCATGAGGAACGGACATCCCTAAGATCGCCCGACACGCCTTCTCCCTGATCGGAATCGCTCTGGGGCTTCTGGTCCTGACCGTGGACCCCAAGGTGGCGGCGGACTACTTCCGCTACCTCGCGCTCGCGATGGGCATCTACATCGTGATCTTCTCGGCGTGGATCGTGATCTTCAACTTCGAGCAGTCACGGCAGCAGCACGGCACGGTGCGCGACGCGCTCTTGCCCCTGCACATCATGGGCATCGCCGTGAGCTACATCATCTTCGTCATCGGAGCGCACGCTCGGCTGGTCTACAACGTCGGCAACAAGGTCGTCTGGTACGGCCTGCCGATGACGCTGGTGGCAGACGTGATCGGAATCTTCGCGCTCGGCGTGATCTGGAGATTCCAGGTCGAGAAGAGGAAGGCGAGGGATGAGGTTCAGGTCTGACGACACGCCGGAGAGCGAGAAGGCTGCGCAGCGGCGTGGCACGAGCAACGACCTCTACCGGGCCACGGACACGCCCGAGGAGGGCGAGTACCAGCTCCGCCGACGGCGGCGCTTCGCGGCGCGCGTCATCTTCCTCTCGATCATCTGCTCGGGCCTCGTGGCGCTCGTGATCGTCTACACGGTCGAGCTGGGCGCCCGGAACAACGCCGTGGACGCCTGCAAGCTGGAGATGCAGACGCGCGCTCTGCTCGCAGAGCAGGCCGACGAGGCCGCTGACGGAGTTCTGGGCGACCCGAACGAGAATCCGCCCGTCCCGGCCTTCAACTTCGAGGGCACGTCGTTCGCGCGCTTCAAGCCGCTCATCATCGCCCAGGCCAACTCGAACCGGCGACGGTCGCAGGAATTCCGCCGGACGATCCGCTCATGCGAACGTCTGTTCCCCAAGCCGAAGCTGTTCGGGGTCTTCGGATGACCATCCGCGCTGAGCCGCGCCCGCTCGTCTTCGCGCGGCTCGTCGCCGGGATTCTCATCGCCGTCACCGTGGCGGTCCTCATCTCCACGTACAGCTCGCGCGACAACCTGATCGCCGGGTGCGTCCGCAACGGCGACTCGAAGATCATCGACGCCGAGTTCATCCACGAGGCCGCAATCGCCCGGACGGCGGCCGGTGACATCAAGGTGGCCTTGCGCTACCGCCAGCTCGAAATCCAGAAGAGGGCCACGATCCCGATGCCCTCCGGGTGGGTAGGACGACCAGAGACCAGAGGAGATTTTCGCCCGGAGCGGGTCGAAGGCTGCAAGGATGCCTTCCCCGCCCCTCTATCGTGGATCGAGTAAGTGGGCAAGCTCGCGGAGCGCAGACCATTCCAGCTCCTTGGATATTTCATCGGAGCGGTGCTGTGCCTGATCTTCTTCGGAATGGGCTTCAGCGAGATTCGGAGCTTCGACAACCAGAAGCCCTCCAGCGACTCGTGCCTCGGATTCCCGCCTGACGAGTGCCTGGCCTCCGCTGGCTCAGCGCAGGGGCCTGACAAGCACCAGCTCGCCGAGGAGCGCGCGAACGCCCTGCGCAAGGCCAACGCGCAGACGGTGATCGAGAACAGGCGCCGAGCGCAGGCTCAGCGCGA
>Ga0207701_10000533_pt1 | contig 39502 bp, 28 predicted proteins | sample KBSSwiSSwithPhiX_FD_184294 | JGI IMG/M metagenome (GOLD analysis project Ga0207701, IMG submission 184294) | Switchgrass rhizosphere bulk soil microbial communities from Kellogg Biological Station, Michigan, USA, with PhiX - S5 (SPAdes) (version 2) | ecosystem: Environmental > Terrestrial >... | reverse complement strand
GCAAGTCGATTGAAAACCGCTGCAAGGGCCGAGGCGAGTGGAACACCTACGACGTCGTCGCAGTGGACGGCGTCATCAAGCTGTCCGTCAACGGCAAGTTCGTCAACGGCATTTCACATGCGACGCAGAAGAAGGGGTATCTCTGCCTGGAGTCGGAGGGTGCGGAGATTCACTTCCGGAACATCCGCATCATGGAGCTGCCTCCGGGCGTGCCAATCGGGGCGGAGACGACAGGGGCGGTCAAGTAAAGGGGGCCGGCGAACGCGCGGTGCTTACTCCTTCCGCAGATCGAGACAGACAAGCGAGTTTTCGTTACGGAGGTAGAGGAAGCCGTCGGCCAAGGCAGGGTAGGGGCGGACGACACCGGACAGAATCTGGGCCCGCGCGATTGGATGAAACCCCTGTGGTGAGGCAGGCGCGAGAATCATTTCCCCGGCCTCGCGTATGATAAGCAGCTTGTCTCCGGCGAGCAGCACGCTACCCGCACGAAATTGATCCTCGCTCCACTTGACCGTGCCGGTCTTGAGTTCCACCGCGCGGAAGCTCGGGCCGAACTCCTGTCGGCCGTGATAGCCGTAGAGGTATCCGTCGCGATACACGCTCGTGGCGTAATGGTTCGACAGTGTGTCGTCTGATGTCCAGACATCGATCAATTTGGAACCTTCGACGCGCAAGACCCCGGCGCCCGGACCGTACTCGGCGGACACGAAGATGAGATCGCCGATCACAAGTGGGGTGGCAGCATTGACGGATGCCGCGATGCGCGCGCGCCATCGACGTTGAAACTGAATCGCCCCGGTCGCCGGATCGAGACCGACCAGGTTGTCGCGCGTGAGGAACACCGCCGTTCGCTTCCCGCCAATCGTCGCCGCGACACCAGATGAATAGCTCGCGTCATCGTCAGTCGCCTTCCAGAGCACGTTCCCGGTCTTGGCGTCGAATGCGACGATACCCGCGCCGTCTCCGCCAATGTTGGCGATCACGCGGCCACTTTCGACCAGTGGGGAGCCGCCGGCACCGAAGAAAGCCTTCGGCACGTTGAAGCGCGTCATCGTGTCGTCGCTCCAGATGCGGGTGCCCTTCGCCAAATCGACCGCATGCAGCTGTCCCTGCGCGCCGAATGTGTAGACGACGCCGTTAGCGACGACGGGCACTGCGCGTGGGCCCTCGTCAAAGCCGAAATCATCGCGGTAAGTCGTTGGATACGCGTAGCGCCATATCGATGCCCCAGTCTTCGCATCGAGCAATTCGAGCACCTCTTCATTCGCGACCCGATGGAAGAGGAGGACGCGGCCTTGAACGACCGCAGGGCCGGCGAAGCCCTGACCTACCTGCTTGCGCCACACGACCTTTGGACCTGAGGTTCCCCAGGTGTCGGAGAGTGGAGGGCCAGTGTAGGTGCCGTTGCGGTCCGGACCAAGGAACTGAGGCCAGTCGAACGCGCCTCCTCGCGCCACGATGCTCGAACAGACGATAAGCGCGACCGCAAAGAACTGACGCATGGGAGGACCAATTCCTCACACGTGAAGCGCAGCAGCAAGGAGGCGTCTCATAACGCGGCCATGGTATCGCCTCAGGCGCTCTGCGATGTCATCGTTTCCGCCGGGATCGGGACACTGACTTCTATTGTCGTGCCCTGGTTTGCCTTCGATCGAATCGATATCTCGCCATCCACGAAATGCACTCGCTCGCGCATGCTGAGCAGACCCAGGCCATGGCCGGTGAGCGCCTTGTCGGGATCAAAACCGACGCCTGCATCGTGAATACGAAGATGAACCCTGCCCGCGGTCCATCCGAGGTGAATATCATAAGTTTTTGCGCCGCTGTGCTTGAACGCATTGACCACTGCGGCCTGGACGACGCGGAACAAGCAAAGCGAGATCTCCCGCGGCAAGTCGTCAGGAATTGGATCGTGTGACAACCTGATCTCGACGCGATGCTGATCGGAGAATTCGCGGCAGAACCCTCGCAGAGCGGCAAGCAAGCCCAGGTACTCGAGCTTTGACGAGTGCAGACGATGTGACAGGGCCTTCACGCTCCTGGAAATCTCGGATGCCTGAGCGCCAAGCCGTCCGAGCCCGCTGCGCATTACGGTGTCTGACTTCTCTGAATTGTGTCGGAGCTCATCGAGCGAGACGGACAACAAGGCGAGTTGCTGATTGATGTCGTCGTGGAGTTCTCGTGCGATGCGCGTCCGCTCTTGTTCCTGCGCGGCGATCAGCTTGCCGCCGAGACTGGCAAGCGCCTCTTCGGCCAGTTTGCGTTCGGTGATGTCCAGGCAGGAACCGATGTAGCCGGCGAAAGACCCATCAGCGTTGAACCGTGGGACGCCGGTGTCGAACACCCACCGGAATTCGCCGTCGTGCCGGCGAAGACGATGTTGAATGTGGAACGGCTCGCGCAAGTTGAAGCTACGTGCGCAGATCGCGTGAGTTGATTGCACGTCCTCCGGATGCAGGCTGGTCGTCCAGCCCGTGCCCAGCTCGGCTTCGAGCGGCCGGCCGACGAAATCCAGCCACGGTCTGTTGAAGTAGGTGCGGGACTGACTTGGATCGGACATCCAAATCATGACCGGCGCGGTATTGGTGACCAGACGAAAACGCTGTTCGCTCTCGCGAATGGCAGACTCCGCGCGTTGCTTTCGCGCGCGCTGCCGCAACAAACCGACAATCAGCAACGACTGGACGAACATCACCGCACCGGCGACGATCATGTACTTCCAGTAGCGCTGCCAGATCGTCGGTTCTCTGTGGACCACACGCGTCCCAAGTGGCAACGCGGACTCCGGAATATTCCAGCGGCGAAGCTGCCGCCAATCCACTGACATCAGAACATTCGCGTTCTCGACAACGGGAATGTCGTCCGGGCGCTCGCCAGATAGCACGCGTGCCGCCAGCTGGCCCGCCAGAACGGCGTCCTCGACCGCATCGTAGGTCGCTGAGCCGACGGCGCCACGATCGAGAAGGGGCAAGATCGAATAGGTCGGCAGACGGTCGGCGACGGGAGCCAGCACATCGTACGCACCGAACGCGAGCTGATCGGAGTCCTTGGGGAAGAGCTGAAAGAGAACAACAGTATGGGGTGGTAGCGCGGCAACTTTCTGAAGCAGCTCGGGGCTGGGCGGTCCGATGAAGTCGATTTCGTCCACGTGTGGTCGATGATGAAGGAGTTCCGCGTGCTCAGCGTCCAGCCAGTCTTTGTCGATGACGTCATTCACGTTGGTAACCACAGCGACGTGTTCGGTATCGGGATGGAGACGCAGCGCGAGATTGATGAGTTCCGTCGTCCCCATCGGAGAGTGCACACCCGTCACTCCCGGCCACATCTTCTCTGGGATGGGCGTGCTGACGGACATGAAGACGATAGGGACCTGCGGGAACAGCCTCTCGTGATACTTCACGGCGAATTCCAGCGACGGCGTCATCACCGCAAGCACAAGATCCGGCTTCTGGCTGGCGTACGCACCTCGAAGCGCTTCAGCGAAGTGGTCCTGGTAAGCCGTCTGATCGAACCGCGGGTTGTCGAGGTCGACAATCGACAGGTTGACAGGATCCGGAAAGCGAGCCCGCATCGAGGACGCCATGCGATTGATCGAGTCGCGCCCGCGCCCGCCGGACAGGACCAGGACGTTTTTCGTTTTGGTTTCGGTAGCGGGGTGCGGACCGAGAACCAGCAAAATCAGCAGGAGAACGAAAAAGTTCCTGGACGGCACCTGCTCACTCTACACTTCTTTCCGATGAGGCGCAGGCTACGGCCCCGGCGGTGTCAACGCCGTCGCGGGACCGATCTGAATCACAATAGGAGGCGACCATGACGTCGCGTGCCACACTCCTGATAGGTGCCGCATTGATCGGCGCCGTGACGCTGACGTACGCCCAGCAGTCCGGCTCTCCGCTCCTGATCGAGCTGAATGCCATCGCGCAGGGCCAATTGCGTGATCGTGCGAAGACCGTGGCAGCAATCCGAGATACCGCGGCTGCCCAGGCACGTCAGAAGCAGGTACGGGATCGCATCCTGTCGCTCATCGGCGGCCTGCCGCAGTATCACGGGCCGCTCAACGCGCGCGTGACAAAGACGACGCGGCGTGACGGGTTCATCATCGATCACGTCGTGTTCGAGAGCCTGCCGCAGTATTACGTGACCGCAAACCTTTATCGTCCAGATAGTCCGGGACGCCATCCCGCGATCCTCATGTCAATGGGGCACTGGGATTCCGGAAAGGCGGCCGGCCAGTTGTTGTCGTCGAACCTGGCTCGCAAGGGGTTCGTCGTACTCGCGTATGACCCGGTGGGTCAAGGAGAGCGGCAGCAGGCGTACGACAAACGAACCGGCCGATCGCTCATCGGCGGCCCGACCGAGCAGCACTTCTCGAATGGAGCGGCGGCCATCCTCCTGGGGCAATCCGTGGCTCGCTATTTCATTCACGACGGGATGCGGGCCATCGACTATCTCGTCAGCCGTCCGGAGGTCGATCCCGAACGAATCGGAGCGACGGGATGCTCCGGCGGCGGCACGCAGACGACCTACATCGCTGCCCTCGATCCGCGCGTCAAAGTTGCCGCCGTGGCGTGCTACATGAATTCATTTCAGACGCTCTTTGCCGGATCGATAGGAGACTCCGAACAGAGTGTTCCAGGGTTTCTGGCGGCAGGCCTCGACCAGAGTGACTACGTGGAGCTGTTTGCACCCAAGCCCTGGTTGATCACGTCGACCGAGGATGACTTTTTCACCCCGGCAGGCGCGAAGCAGGTGTTTGACGAAGCGCAGGGCTGGTACAAATTGTTCGACGCCTCCGATCGCGTGAAATGGGTCGTCGGACCTGGAGGACACGGCACACCGCTGGTGGTGCGCGAAGCGATCTACGACTGGATGATTCGTTGGTTGGCCAACGGCAGCGGCAGCGCGCGTGAGGACGCGGTGACGCTGCTGCCGGATCATCAGCTGTGGGTGATGCCGAACGGTCAGGTCGAGGGACGCGAGCTATACGAGATCATCCGTGAGACGCCGCGGGCGACAGGGACGCCGGAGGAATTGCGGCGATTCGTCAGCGATCTGATCAGCCGCAATCCACCAATCGTGCGCAGCGTGAGCGTGTTGCCGGCAGCGTCAGCTGTGGGGAAGCACCCCGGCGTGGTGCTGGTGCAGGACAACCTCGTCGCCGGGCCCGATGCAGCGACGCTGCTCGCCTCGGGAGACGTTGTTGCGCTCGTTGCGCTGAGCGACGTCAACGCTGATCCCGAACGGCCGCGCTCCGGCAACTGGATGAACAACACGCGCGCATGGCTGGTCGGCCGAAACCTGCCCGCGATACGGGCCGCGCAGATCAATGCGGCGGTTGCCGAGCTCGCTGGACGGCCGGATGTGGATACGTCCCGGATAACGGCACGCGCCTCCGGCGTTGCCGGTGTCGCATTGCTCATCGCTGCGGCGGTGAATCCGCAGATCGCGTCCGTGTCGCTCGACCGGACGCCACGCAGCCTCCAGGCGGCACTCGACGCGCCGATCCACACGAACCTGCACGACGCGGTGATTCCCGGGTTTGCGCTGAAATGGGATCTCGCCGATCTGCGGGAGTTGTTGCGGCCGCGGTCGGTCGTCTGGAGAGACCCCACCGACTGGATGGGGAACGTAGTTGCTCTGGACGGCAGCTACACGTATACCGCAAGCGACCCGAATGTTCCGCGATAGATACGACAAGTGGTTTCAAACCGAGTACAGCAGTGGCGAACGAGCGCGCGAGTGAGCCCACGCGAGCGGAGTGGGGCTTGGGCGGCCCGCGAGCGAGCGTGTGGGGGAGTCCGAGGGGCGAAGCCCCTCGGAGTGATTGGAGATCTATGGCAGGCCGTACAGCGCCTTCAAATTCGTGACGTCACCCGAAGAGAGCCCCGACACCTTCGCGATGTCCGCGCGCGAGCGGAGCTGCCGCCGATAGCGGTCGAAGTATTTCGGGATGTCGCCGCCGTACCCAAAGAAGTACATGATGTCCCGGTAGTCGCGCGTGTGCGGCAACCCCAGGGCGTGCCCGAGCTCGTGCACGCACGTGAGATAAACAATGCTCTCGCGGAAGAGCGGGTCGCGAGCGGCCTGCTCGGCAATGTCGGGCCCAAGTGACGTCATGTCAGGGCGGATGTAGAGAGCAGCGCCGAGCCGGCCGTCAACGATGGTCCTCTCCATCTCGCCATATTGACCTTCGGACGGTTCAGCCCAAAACAGCCGCACGAGCGCCGATGATTCTGGTGCCGATTCCAATCGGATCGCCTGACCCGACGACCGTTGCCAGTCCTGCAGCGCCCAGCGTGCGAGCTCCGCGTCGCCGACGCGAAAACCCGTCTTACCTTTGCCGTCAGCAATGAAATAGGGAAGCGGTCGAGAGATGTCGAAGGGGGCGTGAAGTGCCTGGTATGGCGCCGCGAGGACGGCGACCGCTGTCACGATACTGCCAATCAGAGACCACCAGGCGCTGCGCATTGGATTTTTCGTCCTTATCTTGGCACGGAGAATCGCTGGTTTCACGTTACGATTTCCAGTCAACGCGGAGGACGAATGGGTACATCGCTTGTGGTGACCGTAATTGGCAACGACAGGCCCGGCATTGTCGAACGGCTCTCCGAGGTCGTGCTCGCGGCCGGAGCCAATTGGGAAGAAAGCCGGATGGCACGGCTGTCCGGCAAGTTTGCCGGAATTCTACGCATCAGCGTCGCGGCCGAAAACGCCGACAGGCTGGCCTCCGGTCTGCGTGCGCTCACGAATGACGGGCTCACGATCGTCGTCGAGACCAGCGCCGACGCGCCGGCGGAGGCGTTTCGCACAGTCCGGCTCGAGCTGGTTGGCAACGACCACCCGGGGATCATTCGAGACATTTCGAAAGTGCTGGCGCATCACCAGGTGAACATCGAGGAGCTGGAAACCGGGGTCGAGGGTGCACCGATGACCGGCGAGCAATTGTTCCGTGCGAGCGTGCAACTCAGATTGCCGGCAACCGTGACGACTGACTGGCTGCGCGACCGGCTCGAAGCACTTGCCGGTGAGCTGATGGTGGACGTCACGGTTGACGAGGAAGCCGGGTAACGTTCACGTCACGACAAGAGGAAGGGCTGCCGCGAGCGTGTTGGAGCCTCACACCTTGATGTGGACCGGCTATCTCGCGGGCCTGATGTTCTGGTTCACGCGGAAGAGGTTCGACGGGTCGTACTTCTTCTTCACCTTCGCGAGGCGCTCGTAGTTCTTGCCGTAGGTCGCGCGAACCCGATCGTCCCCTTCCTCCATCATGAAATTCACATAGGCGCCGCCGGCGGAATGCGGATGCAGCGCCGTCCAGTAGTCCCGCGCCCACGCGCTGATCTTTTCCTTGTTCGCGGGATCCGGATCGACGCCGACCATGACCATCGCCCAGTTGGCGTCCCGGTATGCCCACGGCGTCGCGTTGTTCTTCACACGCGCCGCCGCGCCATTGATTGGGTACATGTGCATCGTCGACAGCATCGTCGGCAGTTCGCTGCCATACTTCGCATGCAGCGCCACCGCATCGTCGTTGATCTCACGCACGAAATCGGCCTTCCAGTACCACTGATGCCCCGGCGGATAGAGCGGGTCGAACATGCTCTGCAGAGCCGGGTGCGGGATGGGCCCGACGAGATCGAGCGCCGGCGCCTTTCTCTTGCGAATTGGCTTGAAGATCTTCTCCGCCTTCTTGAGCGGCCCGCTGTAGCACCACACGATGCCGCACATTTTCTTCAAGTGCAGGTGCTCGGGGAAGGGAGGTCCCGGCGGGACCGTGAGGAAGGCGAAGAAGCCGTTCAATTCCTTCGGAGCTTTGACGATGAAGTTGCGGTACCAGCGCAGGACGTCGGCCGTGTCTTCGAGTGGATACAGCATTGGTCCCGCGTAGTTCGTGTGGATCGGGTGCGCCTCGTAGAGGAAGGCTGTGACGACGCCGAAGTTGCCACCACCGCCGCGCACGGCCCAGAAGAGGTCGGCGTTTTCCTTTGCGTTCGCGGTGACGAATCGGCCGTCTGCGAGGACCATGTCGACTGCGAGGAGGTTGTCGATCGTGAGCCCGCACTGGCGCGTCAGGTGGCCGATGCCGCCGCCGAGCGTGAGTCCACCGACGCCGGTGGTCGAGATGATGCCGGACGGCACCGCGAGGCCGAACGCGTGGCCCGCGTGATCGACGTCGCCCCACTGTGCGCCGCCGCCGGCGAGGATCGTCCGCTTGCGTGGATCGACCCGGACCCATCGCATTGGTGAGAGATCGATCACGAGCCCATCGTCGCAGACGCCGAGCCCGGCGGCATTGTGGCCGCCGCCGCGAACCGAGACGAGCATTTTCTCCGTCCGCGCGAAATTCACCGCCGTGATGACGTCGGCGACGTCGGCGCAGCGCGCGATCAGCCTGGGGCGCCGCTGAATCATGGCGTTGTAGACCGCGCGCGCGGCGTCGTACTGCGCGTCCCCGGGCTGGATCAATTCTCCGCGTAAGCTGGACTTGAGAGTGGCTACGGTTGCATCGTTCAACATCGTGCCTCCGAACGTACGTGCGACTGACGTCGCGATCGCTTACTGCAGTTCTCGGATCCTGATATTGCGGAGCGCAAGCGTCCCCGGGTGGTCGCCCTGGATGCCGAGATAGCCTTTCGGCGCTTTCCCGAAGTTGGGGAACTTCGCCGTATTGAACTTGCTGGCTTTGATAGCGGCATCCCAGTCGGCGCTGCCCACGTCATACGACGCGACCTTCTTGCCGTTCAGCCAGTGCTCGATGTGGTTCCCCCTGGCGACGATCCTGGTCTGGTTCCACTCGTTCGCCGGTTTGGCGGCGTCCTTGGGAGCGGCGTAGAGGTCGTATACCGAACCGGCGAGGTGATTGTCCTTCTTATTGTCCTCGGCATTCACGTTGTCGAGGAGCTGGTACTCGGGTGCACTCCAGTAAATCTGATCGAACTCGTCAGTGCCGCGGTAGAACACGCCGCTGTTGCTGGCGTCGCCGATCTTCCACTCGAGCTCGAGCTCGAAATCACCGAACTGTTCCTTCGATGCAATGTCGTTGGCGTGGCCGTCTTTCTGCAGCACCCCGTTGACGATCTCCCAGCAGTTTTTTGCGCCTGGCGTGGCGCACATCTTCGGAGCGTTATCGGTCTTGAAGATGCGCCACGCGTCCATGCTCTTGCCGTCGAACAGCGATTTCCACGGGCCGGCTTTCGGGGCGGCAGTCTGTAACATGAGGGCAAGCAGCAGGAACGCGATTGTTTGAGTCATGATCGAAAAGGTATATCACGACTGTAGTTGCCTCGTTGGTTCATTCTTAAGTCTGCCATGCATAGCCGCTGTTTGTCGCTGACGCTTCTTCTATTGCTGGTCAACTCTGCGGGTCGGATCGGCGCGCAGTCAAACAACGTTCTGCCGCCAGCGCCGACGCCTCCTGACGTCAAGCCAGGCAGCATCAACTGCGAGGAATGTCCGTATCCCTATCCGAGCAAGTATCTCGCCATCCAGGTCTACACACAGGATGTGCGTATTGCCTACATGGACGTCGCGCCGAAAAGCGCGGCGAATGGCCACACCGTGGTGCTGTTGCATGGCAACAACTTCGGCGGCTTCTATTTCACGTCAATCATCGAGGCGCTCGCGAAGGACGGTTTCCGCGTCATCGTCCCCGACCAGATCGGCTACGGCCGGTCGTCGAAGCCGATCGCGCCGTACAACTTCAACTCGCAGGCTCGAAACACGTTTCTGGTCCTCCAGAACGAGAAGATCGAGCGTGCCATGGTCGTCGGACATTCGATGGGCGGCATGTTGGCGGCACGACTGGCGACGCAGTATCCGAAGGCCGTCGAGCGACTCGTGATCTACAACCCGATCGGCCTCATCGACGGCCGGTTCGATCGACCGATGACGCCGATCGAAGACTCGTACCAGCAAACGCTGAAGAGCGACTATCAGACCATTCGAGCGAGCCTGGGACGATACGTGGCCCACAACCCGAGTGCCTGGAACGCGGAGTTCGAGACCTGCACTCGGATTCGCTATTCGTGGACGCTCAGCGCCGACTGGCCGAGACTTGCGATGGTGCAGGCCTTGACCAGCCAGATGCTCTACGCCGACCCCGTCGTCTACGACTGGGCACACATCCAGGTGCCGACGCTCGCGTTCGGCGGCGCCGAGGACGCGCTGGTCGGACCGGCGGCGAGATTTCAGGAACGGATGCAAGATCTCGCCAGGACGATTCCCAACGGCAACGGCCGCGTGCTGCTGCTCCCCGGTCTCGGCCACGTCCCACACCTCGAAGCGCCGGAAAAAGCGATCCCGCCTCTCGTCCAGCTTCTCAGAGAGGGACTGACCGCGAAGTAGCGTGCTTGGCTGTTCGTATCTGCTCGCTCTGTCCGCTTAACGGCCCACCGATACCCGCACGGCAAACGCAGATCCTCCGAGCTGGTCTTCCTTGAACACGTCGGACACGCCGCCTGGTTGGAACTACACGAGTCGGGCGAAAGGGTTACAGCTGACGCGTCGCGACGTGGTGTGGGCCTTCGCCGAAGTCACTCGGAAAGATGCGTGCCGCTCCAACCTCAGCCACCAACGTCGAAGAACGCCACATCAGAGTGCCGGCTATGTCGATTCCGCGGACTTGGTACGGCGGTACTGTCGGCTGCTGCCGCACTTCTGCTTTCCGTCGGGGTGAGGCAGAATAGCGAACGTTCAGTCTCGACGTGAGCAAAGCCAATCGAGCACGGTTTCATCCGACCCGCTGGTCAGTGGTCCTCGCGGCGAGCGATCCCACGTCTCCCGGGAGCGATGCAGCGCTCGCGGAGCTTTGCGCACAATACTGGTTTCCGGTCTATAGCTTCATCCGCCGGTCGCGTTCGTCCGCTGAGGAAGCGGCAGATTTGACACAGGCGTTTTTTACGCGGCTACTCGAGAAGAACTTCCTGCGCACGGCCCGTCGAGAGCGAGGGAAGTTCCGTTCCTTTCTACTCGCCTCGGTCACGCATTTTCTGGCGAACGAACACGATTGGCGCAGCGCGCTCAAACGCGGGGGCGGTCAGCGCCATCTGTCACTCGAATTCGACGATGGCGAGCGGCGTTACCATGTCGAACCGATCGATCAGCTGACGCCGGACCGCGTGTTCGAGCGCCAATGGGCGCTGGAGGTGCTGGATCTGGCTATGGCGTCGCTGGCCTCTCGACACGCGGACCGTTCGGACGTGTTCGAACGACTGAAGCCGTTCCTGATCGCCGATGCGGATACCCCGTATAGCATCGTTGCGAGCGAGTTGGGAATGGCGGAAGGGGCTGTCCGCGTTGCCGTTCACCGCCTGCGCAAGGAGTTCGGATCGGTGTTGCGGGATGTGATCGCTGATACCGTTGGCGCCGACGAACAAGTTGATGAAGAACTCAAGTACTTGCTGAGTGTCGTCAGCCACTAGCGATGCCGTCGATAGCTGACGAGGGAGCGTGCTGATCGACACACCTTGGAGCGGCGCCGCGACGGATAAGATTCAGCGTCGGAACAGCTTTGCCAGGGCTGCGGCGGATCCGACATCTTCAAGCAGGGTCGTCGGCGGGCGCTCCAGGAAGTCGACCAGGAGTTTCGTCAACGCCGAGATGTCCACCCGGATTGCGTCTGACCGACTCGAGACCCTGTGTCGAGCTTCCTCTATCACTCCCGCCACTCCGATATCGAGCAGCACCGGCGAAGGGCCGTCGGGCCCCTCCGCCACGAGGACGTTCCTGGCTTTGATCGAACCATGGACGATGTGCCCCGCATGCAGGCCCTCGACCAGTGCACACACGTCGCCCGCGAGCCGAGCGCGATCCAGCGCGCTGCTGCGATGTGCCGCGACGTAATCGGTGATGGCGACGCCGGGGACGTAACGGGCGACTACGTAGACCTGTCCGTCTGGCGTGACGCCGGCGCCGATCAGAGACTGGAAGCTGGCATTCGAGGTCGAGCGCAAGCGAGACGCGATCTCGGAGATCCGCTCACAGAACCGGTCGGCGGCCAAGGCTTCGTGAATCAGCTTCACCGTCACCAGGGTCCGCTCTCGACCACGAACCCCCAAATACACGATGCTGCGAGGCCCCTCCCCGAGTGGACCGACGATCTGAACGTCGTGGGCGGGATCGGAGTGATCGGCTGACGACGCGTTCGAGTCGATGGCGAGCTGGAACAGGCAGCGTGGACACAGCCGAGCGGCCTGCTGCCAGACGTCGAGTCTAGCGCCGCATTCGCAGAACGTCATAGCGCGTTCCCCGTCGGGTCGTTTTCAGGGCGCCAGCCGCCGCGAGCGCTGCTCCGATCTCGTGCAATAAGGCGCCGGGATCCGTCGGCCGCACGGCCGCGTCGAGGGAAAGCGCGCGATTGAATACCGCGACGCATTCGGGAAAAGAGTCGGCGAGGACCGCACCAGGTTCCCAGGCACGCACATTGGGAACGGCGGCCAGCATCGGTGGATCGCCGCTCAGCATCTCCAGAGCGATCACCGCAAGGCTCCACAAATCCCACGCGCGCGACGGAAGCTCTCCGCGGCACTGCTCGGGTGCCATGTAGCCAAGTGTTCCGAGCACCACTCCAGGCGCGGTCTGCCGACGTTCGATTATTGCTGCCAGCGACGTGAGCGGTTTGGCAGTCCCGAAGTCCAGAACCTTTGGAACAGGGCGGCCCTGGTGTTCGGTGATAAAGATGTTCTCAGGTTTGAGGTCGCGGTGAATGAGACCGTTCTCATGCGCCCTGGAGACCGCCGAGCAGATGCCGTCGAGAATCTGGTACGCGCGGTCCGGTTCCAGCCGACCGGCTGATTCGAGGATATGGCGAAGCGTCAAACCATCAAGCAACTCCATGATGAGAAATGGACGATGGGCATCGATGATGCCGAAATCGAGGACCGTCACGACGTTGGGATGGCCGCGAAGCCGGGCCGCGATCTTCGCTTCGTCGACGAAACGCTCCAGCAGGAGTGCGCGGTTCGGCATCTCCTCGTGGAGAACCTTCGCGGCGACGTGTTTCTCGAGCGCGAGATCGTGCGCCTGATAAACCGTGCCCATCCCACCCTGGCCGATCCGCCGATCCAGGCGGTACCGCTCGGCGAGGGTTCGGGGGAGATCTCGGCTGATGAGCGGTGAGCCATCAGCGCCGCAGAACCGGGTTCCGGCATCAAAACACGCGCCGCACCCCTGACACTCTTCGAGCGACGGGGCTGCGTCGCGCGGCGCCGACCGTGCGACGAGGAGCGAGAGGTTTTCTGCAATCGTGACGAGCACTCCGTAGTCGTCCTGAGCGTACGGCTCTTCAGATCGCTTCGGGCCGAGGGCCAGCAAACCATGAAGCTTGTCGTCCTGCCCGATGATCGGAATCAGACATTCGAGTCGCGTGCGCCTGACCCATTCGAGGTCCGTCGCCGGAAGCTGGTGCAGGACAGAGTGGCGGCCATCGACCGACGTGTCGACGGGAGGCTTGAGGACCCGCGCGAGCGCGGCGAGCACGCTGTCCGCCGCAAGTTCTGGAGCGGCACCTGAGGGGGCAGCAGCAACCGCGCGGAACACGTGATCGAAGGGTTCCTGGACCAGCAACGCAACGAACTCGGGATGGACGACCGACTCAATCTTGGCCACGACCAGAGGCGCGACATCGTCGAGCGTGCGGGCGCGGCGAACCTGCTCCGCCACGTCGCGCAGCACCGCGTATGCCAGATCACGCTCGCGAAAGAATCGCCGATCGATGGCCTTCAGCCACCGCTTGCGCCATCCGACGATCACGAGAGCCGCGACACCGACGAGCAGATACATCGTGCTACGGCGCTCGAGCACGTCGTTTACCGTCTGCTCTCCATGCAGCAGCACGTCCGCCAGTGTAAAGAGACCGAGCGCCGGCACGAGCGAGAGCACCAGACCTCGGGCGACAGCGTAGCGAATCCCTTGACGAATAATGAAGCTGATGTCGAAGAGGCGATGCCGCAGCACGGCATACGTGATCGACAGCGGGGCCGCCAGCAACGCAATCGCCACGAACACCATTCCTGGAGACTCGAAAATCGAAGCGGCCTGATTCGTGTGCGTCGACAACCAGAAGTACACGGTGGCGGAGAACCCGGGGAGCACCGCGATGGCCAGCCCGATGACGACGACCCGTAACCGGCGCCGTTCGTTGATGTCGACGGTTTGCCAGTACTGCACGACCGTCAGGATTATTGCGGCAGCGACCGAAACGCTCATTACGGTCAGCAGGAATGGGTTGCGAGGGCCGATCGACCTCAGCTCCGATTCTCCATACGCGAGCCGAATCACGTTCGACAGCGGCGCCGCCGCGGTGGCAACAGCGAAGACCCACGAGACCGCCTGGATTCGTCCGGCATATGGCACGAGCCGCGGAAACATCGTCGCAAACGTCAGCAGCACCTGGCCGATCATGAGACTGCTCGCGTACGGGATCCACATGAGCTCCCGCGCGACGATTGGCAGGCCCCGCCATACGGTCGACAGCCGATAGGGCAAGGCAATCACGAACACCGTGCACGTCAGAAGGAACCACGCCGAGGCGAGCGCCCGGGGATCGCGTGGCCGCCGCCAGGCAATCAGCAGTCCAAAGACGAGCGTTACGAACTGCGCGAGGCGGCACGACAGCAGCGTCAGGCCGGTCTGCGTCAGCCAGTACCTGGGTGACTCGGGCGGCAGCACAATGCGCAGATCCATCCGCACGCCGTTCCGTTCGACGACAATCGGCATCGGTACGCCAGTTTGATAGGTGGCGCCGATGGCTCCCCACGAGTCGGCTTCGATGATTCGGACCCCGTTGATGGCCACAACGCGGTCGTCGACCACAATCCCACTGACGGCCGCCGGCGAGTTCGCCTTCACGTGGGTCACGGTTACCGCACCTGTCGCAGTCGCGTCCGCCTCGAAACCCGGGTTCACCGGACGGGTGACGTCGCAGTAGACGAGGAGCGCGAAATACCCGCAGAAGGATGCAGCAACGATCAGAAGCCAGCCCGGAGGCCACTCTTTGGGCTGGTCGAATCGTGGCGCGCCGACGCGTCGCAGTACAGCCAGGGTGGGTCTCCTCGAGAAAAAGAGACGCGGCTTTCGAGTGGCCCGCGATTATAGCTCAGCTGGCCGTGGCTTCCTCGCCTCCGACGATCGCCCTGCCTTATGTCAATGAAGCGATCACGTCAGACTGTTACCGCGAAACACATCGCGACGATTCCGTAGGGACGGGCAGTCGTCGACCTGCCCATGGCGAGCATGAACAACGGCCGGGGAACAGACGAACCGCGAGCGACTATGAAGTAATATCCCGGCTCAATGACACTCCCCCCGGGCACACGGCTAGGTTCTTACATCATCGAAGGTCCCCTCGGCGCGGGTGGAATGGGCGAGGTCTACCGCGCCCGTGACTCGAAGCTGCAACGTCAGGTTGCAGTCAAAGTTCTTCCGGAACTGCTGGCCTCCGATCCGGATCGCCGCGAGCGGTTCGAGCGGGAAGCCCAACTGCTTGCCGCATTCAATCATCCGCACATCGCGCAGATTTACGGTACCGTCGACACCAACAACGGCGCCGGCGCGATCGTGATGGAGTTCGTCGATGGTCCGACGTTGAGCGATCGCATCGCACAGGGGCCGTTTTCCATCGACGAGACCTTGACCATCGCCTCGCAGATCGTGGACGCGTTGGACGCGGCGCACTCACGCGGGATCGTCCATCGCGATCTCAAACCGGCCAACATCAAGCTCACGGCAGAGGGATCCGTAAAGGTTCTGGACTTCGGTCTGGCGAAAACGCTTGGCCTGGACCCGAACGACGCGGTCAATGCCGACGCGATGAATTCGCCCACGTTTACCAGTCCGGGAACAGCGATTGGGCTGATTCTCGGTACGGCTGCCTACATGGCTCCCGAGCAGGCTCGCGGAAAGAGGGTCGACAAGCGCGCTGACATCTGGGCCTTTGGCTGCATCGTCTTTGAAATGCTCGCCGGCCAGCGACTGTTCGATGGCGCCGAAGTGTCGGACATCCTCGCCGCCGTGCTGCGGGCGGACATTGACTGGAGGAAACTACCGCCCGATACGCCTTCGTCGGTTCGACGGCTGCTCGCGCGATGCCTCGAACGTGATCCCAACAAGCGGCTGCGAGACGTCGGGGATGCGCGGTTCGAACTCGAGTCGGCGCCAAATGAATCGCCAGCGGAAAGTGCGCGGCCGATGCCCAATCGCGGACGTATCGTCGCCACGTCGGCGGTTCTCGTTGCGCTGACTGCTATTGCGACGGGCGTGAGTGTCTGGCGATTGAAGCCGCATCCCACCGTGCCGCTGCGCAAGTACGACGTGCTGTCGGATGTGAGGCTCGAGGCGGCTGAGACACCGACATTGTCGCTATCCCCCGACGGTTCGCACATCACCTACGTGAACGCGGGACACTTGTGGATCCGGGATCTCGATCAAATCAAGCCGAGGGACCTGGGGCCGGCAGAAACAGCGTATGTCACGGCCTGGTCGCCTGACAGCGCCTCGATCGCGTATGCATCCAACGACGGCGTCGTCCGTCGCGTTCCAGTTGGCGGCGGTACACCGGTCACTGTCTGTACGATTCCAGATTCACAACGGCTCATCGGCCTGCGATGGAGCGGCGACGATTTGATCCTGGCGGTCTGGCGCAGTTCGCTCTACCGCGTGGATGCACGCGGCGGCTCGCCCACGCGGTGGGCACCGATCGACCCGAAAACCGACATCGATTTTCACGCCCTGACGATGCTTCCGGATGGGCGCGCGGTGTTTGCAACCCACCGCGGGAACGACGAATACACGATCGAGAGCTGGAACGGGCAAACGCGCACGCCAATGATGCCGCCCCAGTTCGCCGCGGCGATGGCGTACTCTAGCGGGCATCTCCTGTTCATTCGCAACGAACCCAATCCTGGCCTGTGGGCCATCCCCGTTGGCACCGGTTCCTTGAATCCCGCGAGCGCCTTCCTCGTCGAGCCAACAGCCCGATGGGTGAGCGCATCCACCGATGGAACACTCCTGATCGCGTCAGCGTCCGAGAAGCCTCCGGTAGAACTGGCGCTTTTCGATCGCGCCGGCAAGGTCACGAAAGCGATAGGGTCGCCGGCGCCGTTCATTGCGGAACCATCCTTTTCGCCGGACGGAAAGCAAATCGTCGTGATGCGAGGGACCGGTCTTGAGAGTGTCGAGGTCTGGCTGCATGACGTTGCGACTGGCAGGCCGACGAGATTGACGTTCAACGAAAAGGGGGACGGCTCTCCGGCTTGGTTCCCTTCAGGAAATCGCATTCTCTATACCGATCACCTTTCGACGGTCAACGGCGCTCGGGTTGTCTCGCTTGCGACTGACGGGTCTGGCCAGACGCAGCAGCTGGTCGCCGCCATGGGGGCGGACTTCTCGCCCGATGGAAAGCACCTGCTTTATGCGCTCGACGAAAAGGGTAGTGGGCATCTGCGCTACGCCGATGTCATGCCCGATGGCAGCATCGGTCCCGCGCGAACCATTTTTAAAGGGGCGATAGAGCCGGACCTGCACGATGCCGTCCTGTCACCTGACGGGCAGCTCCTCGCTTATGTCGAAGTGACGCCCAACGGCCAGGAACTGTTCATCACGCGATTCCCCTCGGGAGAAGGGCGATGGCAGCCACTGACGGGTATCCGCGAACGTGTGCCACACGTCAGGCGTGCACTGCGGTGGACCCGAGATTCACACGAGCTTCTGTTTCCGTTGTCCACCGCGAAGCCGAATCGCGTACGGATGACCAGCGTGGCAGTCACCAATCGGGGAACCGTGACAGTGGGAGACCCGATACCGCTCTTCGAGACCGATTTGGAAAGCGTCAACCAGGGCTTTGATATCAGCGCTGACGGCAAATTCATCGTGATGCCACGCCCAGCCACCGTTGACGGCAACCGATCGCCGCGCCGCTTTATCCTCGTGCAGCGCTGGCTCGATGAATTCGAGCACAACTAGCCAGCTTCGATCATGCCGGTGGTTTCCTGCAGCGTGACTGCAGCGGTCCGTTGATAAACCACTCCGCTCACAGGGGCCGAAGCGCGTGCCTGGTCGGAGGGGCATCGGTCAGAACTTATACGGCCGGCCCACGCTTCAAACATCCGTCCAGCTTTCCTGTCGACTTACCCCTGGCGCCGCCTTACGATAGCGACTCGCACCGCACCCGCTCACACCACTCAGATAGGAGACGAGCATGCGCAAGGTTGTCCTGGCGCTCGCCGGGTCGCTTCTCTTCGCAACGCAGGCGCAGGCGCAGAGCGCCGACGAGATCGTCGCCAAGTTCATCAAGACCATTGGCGGCATGGAGCGCATTCAGGCCGTCAAGTCTTTGCGCCGTACCGGGCGCTACACCGAAGGCGGCGGCTTCGAAGCCATCGTCGTGGAAGAAAACAAGCGTCCGAATCTCGTTCGGCAGGAATTCAGTATTCAGGGCATGACCGGTGTCACCGCATATGACGGGCACGTCGGTTGGAAGATAGAGCCGTGGAACGGCAAGAAGGACCCCGAGCCGCTCGGCGAGGAGGAGTTCAAGAGTATCGTCGAAGACTCAGACCTCGACGGTCCGCTGATCAACTACAAGCAAAAGGACGTGCGGGTCGAGTACGTCGGGATGGACGAGGTCGAAGGCACGGATACCTACAAGCTGAAAGTGACCCTTGCGAGCGGCGACGTGCGCTTCTACTACATGGACACGGATTACTTCGTGCCCATCAAGATCGACACCAAGCGCATGGTGCGCGGCGCCGAGCGTGAGTACGAAACCATCCTCGGCGACTACAAGGAGGTCAACGGCTGGTATCTGCCGTTTTCTATCGAGAGCGGACCGAAAGGCAGCCCATCCCGATCGAAAATTACCTACGAGAAGATCGAGGCGAACGTCCCACTTGATGACAAACGCTTCGCCAAGCCCGCCACGAAGTCGCCGTCACCGTCGCCATCGCAGTCAGCTGTAAACGTCTCGGGCATCTTGCTAGCAAGGCCTGTCAGCACCAGCGGGTTTTCAAAACCCGCGACGACGCGACCCGCCGCGACGCAGGTGCCGCAGCCCGCCGGCGCGCAGTCAAATTTGCCGGTCAAAGTGGATTCCGAGACCATCTCCGGCCTCGGCGCGCGCAACATCGGGTCGGCGCAGATGTCCGGGCGCATCGCCGCAATCGCCGCGCTGCAGGAAGGCACGCGCCTCACGGTCTACGTCGGCTCCGCCTCGGGCGGCGTGTGGAAGAGCGTGAACGGCGGCACGACTTACAAGCCCGTGTTCGACAAACAGCCCGTCCAGTCCATCGGCGCGGTCACCATCGATCCGAAGAACCCGAAAGTCGTTTGGGTTGGTACGGGTGAGGCGTGGACGCGCAACTCCGTGTCGGTCGGCGACGGCGTCTACAAATCCACCGACGGCGGTGATAACTGGACGAATGTCGGGCTCAAGGATTCGGAGCGCATCGCCAAGATTTTGGTCGATCCGACGCAGACCGACACCGTCTACGTCTGTGCGCCCGGCAAGCTGTGGAGCGACTCCGACGAACGCGGTGTCTACAGGACAACCGATGGCGGCAAGACGTGGACGAAGATCCTGAAAGGCGCGAACCTCTCGACCGGCTGTTCGATGATGTCGATGGACGCGTCGAATCCGAAGACGCTCTTCGCAGCGATGTGGGACTTCCGCCGTCGCGGCTGGACATTCCGCTCCGGCGGCGAGACGCCGGCGTCGCCGAGCGCGAGCGGCCTGTTCAAATCAACGGATGGAGGCGCAACCTGGACGGACCTTGACGAGAAGAGCGCTCAGGGACTGCCGCCCAAGCCGTGGGGCCGCCTGGCCGTCTCGGTCGCTCCGTCGAAGCCAAACGTGGTCTATGCCTTTGTCGAGACCGTCATGCCGCGTGACGGGTTGTACCGGTCGGACGACGGCGGCAAGACGTGGGCGGCGCTCGACCGCAGCCAGAACATGATCTGGCGGCCTTTTTACTTCGCGAACCTCATCGTCGACCCGAAGGACGAGAACAAAATCTACAAGCCCGATCTCTCGCTCATCGTCAGCAACGACGGCGGCCGCAGCTTTTCGAACATCTCCGGCGGCGCACACGGCGACTTTCACGACGTCTGGGTCAATCCGAACAACACCGACCACCTGATTGTCGGCGACGACGGCGGCCTCTGGTACTCCTACGATGGCGGCAACAAGTGGTGGAAGGCGCAGAACCTGCCCGTCTCGCAGTTCTACCACGTGAGCCTGGACATGGAGCGTCCGTACCGCGTGTACGGAGGCCTGCAGGACAACTCCTCCTGGGTCGGCGACTCGCAGTATCCGGGCGGCATTACCAACTCGCGCTGGGAGAACATGTACGGCGGCGACGGCTTCTGGATGTTTGCCGATCCCTCCGATCCCGACTACATCTACGCGGAGTCGCAAGGCGGCTATCTGGGACGTGTGAACCGACGCACGCACGAGTCGCGCGACATCAAACCGCTGCCGCAGTACAAGGAGGGCAAGATCCGATACAACTGGAACGCGCCCATTCACTTGAGCCCGACGCAGAAAGGCACCATCTACCTCGGCTCGCAGTTTCTCTTCCGCTCGCGCGACCGAGGACAGACCTGGGAACGCATATCTCCTGACCTGACGACGAACGATCCGGAGAAGCAGAAGCAGGAGCAGTCAGGCGGCGTCACGGTGGACAACTCCGCCGCCGAGATGCACACGACCATTTACGCGATCAGCGAGTCGCCGAAAGACTCGAACGTCATCTGGGCCGGCACAGACGACGGGAACGTGCAGGTGACCCGCGACGGCGGTAAGAGTTGGAAGAACGTCGTCAGCCACGTCAATGGTGTGCCGAAGAACGCATGGGTCTCCTATATCGATGCTGGCCAGTTCGATGCGGGCACGGCGTTCGTGACCTTCGACGCTCATACCCTGGGCGACACGAAGCCGTACGCTTACGTGACCCGCGACTACGGCGAGACGTGGGCGCCGCTCATGTCTTCTAATTCACCAGTGCGCGGCTATGCGCACGTGATCCGCCAAGATCCGATTAGTCATCAGCTGCTATTCGTCGGGACGGAATTCGGCCTGTGGGTTTCGCTCGACGCCGGGAAGGTGTGGGCACAGTACAAAGGCGGCAACATGCCCTCAGTCGCCGTCCGCGACATCGCCATCCATCCGCGCGACAGCGATCTCGTCGTCGCCACACACGGCCGCGGCATCTGGATCGTGGACGACATCACGCCGTTGCGCGCGCTCACGCCTGAGGCGCTGGCGAAAGATGCGTTCTTCGTCCAAGCGCGTTCAGCGGTGCAGTCCATCTCCGGCGGTGGCGGCTGGGTAAACGGCGATGCGGAGTTCGTGGGCCCGAACCCGAGCGACGACGCGGTCATCACGTATTACCAGCGGCGCCGACACATCTTCGGCGACCTCAAAATCGAGATCCTGGACCCCGCGGGCAAGCTGCTCACCACGATTCCGTCGAGCAAGCGTCGCGGTGTGAGCCGGGTGACCTGGGCCATGCGACTCGACCCGCCGAAGGTGCCGCCCGCGGCGACGCTCGCCGGAGGCGCGGCGTATGGGCCGCGAGTTTTGCCGGGCACGTACACGGTGAAGATGACGAAAGACAAGCAGATCTACACGACGCAGCTTCAGGTCATCGCAGACCCCCGTTCAACGCACACGGCCGAGGATCGGCGGCAGCAGTTCGACCTTGCCATGAAGCTGCACCGGGCGCTGGGCGACATGTCCTACCATGTCGACAGGATTAACTCGGTGAGGCTCGCGCTCGATGACCGTGCTATGAAGCTGCCGGAGGGCGACCCGCTCAGTAAACGTCTCGCGGGTGCGTCCGCGCAAGTAGACACGTTGCGCAAAAAAATTGTTGCCACGACTGAGGGCGGCGCCATCACCGGCGAGGAGCGGCTGCGGGAGTTCTTGACGGAGCTGTACGCGAGCGTCAACTTCTACGAAGGCCGGCCCGCGCAGACGCAGATCGAGCGTACCGACACGCTCGCGCGGGAACTCGCGGACGTGGTCGCGGAATTCGACGCATGGACAGCGAAGGAGCTTCCGGGCCTCAACGCCGAGCTGGCCGCCAAGAAGCTCGAGCCGCTGAAGGCATTGACGCGCGAAGAGTGGGAAAAGATCAGCAGCCGATCGGGAGCAGACCCGTCGCCCCTCATGTCAAGGCGCAGCACGGCCGCGCGGTGACGGTTCCTTAGGTTTCTCAGGTATGAGCGATCGCCGAGAGCTCGTTTCGGATCTTTTTCACGGCGCTTTGAAGCGCTCGCCAGAGGAGCGCATCGCCTTCCTTCGAGACGCGTGCGGAGGCGATCACGTCTTGCAGCAAGCACTCGAAGCGCTGCTGGCCAGAGCAACTCGTGAGTCAGCACTGCGCTGAGCTGCAGACGTTGCAAGTCCAGAGGATTAGAGCACTGTTTCCAAATGCCGCCCGTAGAGCGGTCCTTCTCGCGCAGAGATCGCGGAGACCGCAAAGAAAACGCCACGTTCCTCTGCGACCTCTGCGCGAGACCGACTAGCGAGCGGCTTCGGTCCTCGTGCCGCCGACGTTCGGCACGGTGAACGGTGATCGATACTCTGCGCGCGTGAACATCGCCGTCGCTTCGGGATCGCCCTTGCAGGTGTACGTGACCGGATCAAAATACAGCGTGCGGCCGGTCCGGTACGAAATGTTCGCGAGGTGGATCAGCATCGTGGAGATCGCCCCTTCTTCGACCTCCGCCAGCTGATCCTCGCGCTTCCTGCTGCGCACGACGTCGATGAAGTTGGTGAATCCTGGGTAAACAGGGTCCGATTCCGACTTCGGGCCTGGCGCTTGCTCCGGGCCCATGAACGTCTGGAATCCGTCGCGGGTCGTGGCGAGATATCCCTTCGATCCGTACCAGATGTTGCCGACGGTTTGCAGGGGCTCACCCTTCCCGCCGCCTGTCGGCGCCTCGCGCGCGCCGATGCCGGCCTCGTTGTTCGAGATCCAGTGTCGGACTTCGAAGGCGATCAGTTTTTTCTTGCCCCCATCCTCGAAGTCGAACGTCACCAGCTGTGTGTTCGGCGTCTCCTGATCGTCGTCGAACATGTAGTGCCCACCCATTGAGCTGATCCTGGTCGGGTACTTCACGCCGAGCGCCATGCGCGCCGAATGCATCTGGTGAGCGCCCTGGTTGCCGATGTCGCCATTGCCGTAATCCCACTGCCAGTGCCAGTTGTAATGGAAGCGATTCTTGGTGAACGGCTTCACCGGCGCCGGACCGGTCCAAAGATCGTAGGAGACGCCCTTCGGTGCGGGTTCTTCCTTTGCGTGGCCGATCGTGTCGCGCCACTTGAAGACGAGCCCGCGCGCCATGTAGGCGTCGCCGATGATGCCGTCTGCGATCTTCTGCTTCGCCTCGTGGAGCCACAGCTGCGCCCCGGTGCCGTTTTGCACGATTCGGTTGTACTTCCGCGCCGCGGCAGTGATCTGCTGCGCTTCGAACATGTTGTACGAGACCGGTTTTTCGACGAGCACGTCCTTGCCGGCCTGGACCGCCCAGATCGTCTGCAGCGTGTGGTGGAAGTTCGGCGTCGCGATCGAGACCGCATCAATCGACTTGTCATCGAGCAGTTTGCGGAAGTCGGCGTATGTCGCCGGCCGCTTCTTTCCCGCCGCCTCGATCGTCTTGACGCCGCTGTCGACGACGGACTGATCGACATCGCACAGCGCCGCGATCTCGACGTTGGGCATCTTGAGATACGCGCTGATGTGCGACTTGCCGCGACCGTTGAATCCGACAACGGCAACCCGGACGGTGTTGTTGGGACTCTGGAGCGCGCTCGCCTTGATGGCTGCCGGCAACGCGACGGAACTCAGGATGAAATGCCGCCTATCGACGTCGGTCATCACGAACCTCCAATTTGGCTGGGCTGGACGCAGGCGAACCCCGGATGCTGCCGGCAAGTATACGTCCCGCCTCCTGCGGAGAAGTGGGATTTTTCGCGGCGCGCCGGCTCTGCGGTTCGGTCACCAGGAACGGCCGTCCATGCAGACCCGGCCGATTGCGAACCGTTTCTTGGTTCCTGGTCAACGCCGCGTTACCCTGTGCACGCATGCGAATTATCCGCCCGATCGAAGCGGCACGTGTTTGCCTGGTCCTGCTCCTGGTCGGGGTATGGATGGCCGGCAGTGTCGCCATGACTCGGCCAGACGTCCGGCAATCGACGTCGTCGGCCACGAATTGGTACAAGGGAAATACCCACACGCACACGCTGAACAGCGACGGCGACAGCACGCCGGACGAGGTCGTGCGCTGGTACCGATCGCACGGCTACCGGTTCCTCGTCTTGACCGATCACAACTTCCTCACGAGTGTGGACGGCCTCAACGCGCTGCACGCCGCTGACGAGAAGTTTCTCGTCGTGCGGGGTGAGGAGGTCTCCGACGCCTTCGACGGCAAGCCGCTACACGTAAACGGGCTCGACCTTGCCCGCCAGGTCGAGCCGCAGCACGGCACGTCGGTTCTCGATACGCTCCAGCGTACGGTCGACGCCATTCGCGCGGCCGACGGAGTGCCTCACGTCAATCATCCGAACTTCAGGTGGGCGATCACGCCCGAGGAACTGCGCCAGATCCGCGGCAACAAGCTGCTCGAGATCTTCAACGGCCATCCGGAGGTCAACAACATCGGCGGTGGCGGTGTGCCTGGCCTCGAGGCGGTCTGGGACACGCTCCTTACGGGTGGCATCCTCGTGTACGGGATCGCGGTGGACGACGCGCACGTGTTCAAGGATCCGGGAAATCCGGCCGCCGCGGGTCCGGGCCGCGGGTGGGTGATGGTGCGAGCCCCGCGTCTCGAGGCGCGCGCGCTGGTGGATGCACTCGACCGCGGCGACTTCTATGCGTCAACCGGGGTGACGCTCGCCGACTACCAGGTCACGGCCCAGGCAATGACCGTCAAGGTGGCGGCGGCGACGTTTTCCAAGTACCGCATTCAGTTCATCGGATCGGGAGGCCGGCTGCTTCGCGAAGTGGAAGACACCTCGGCGGAATACGCCTTCACAGGGAGCGAAGGCTACGTGCGTGCAAAGGTGCTCGAAAGCAACGGGCTTGTCGCCTGGTGTCAGCCGGTGGTCGTGCCGCGGCGATAGCTACTTCTCGATCTTGACCTCGTTGAGCCGCACCGGTTCAGACGAGTAGTTCTCGAGGACCAGCTGGTTCTTCTTCTTGTCGAAATCGATCTTGGTCGCGACCGCCATCTTGCCGACGCCCTTGCCGTCATTGCCCAATCGGATCTCAATCAAGCTGAACGGGTAATCGATGGTGCGCGGCTGATTGCGTGCTTCCCACATGCCGATGTAGCGATCGGTCGCGATTCCAATCCTGTGGCCACCGTCTTCCCCTGGCGTCACGAACGCGTAATGCAGCGTCCATCCGAGCCGCGCGTTGTGCGGATCGGGCCCCGTCCAGCCGGGAATACTGATCTTGCCGTGATCGGGCATCTTCTGCAGCGCCTTGAGCAGCGCGTCCTGGCCCTTTTCAACCGCGGTCTTGATCAGGGTTTCGCGCTCGGCTTGCGTGGACCATCGCGTGATCCGGATATCCATGACGGCGTTCGCGCCGGGCGCCGCCGTGGCCATGCTGACCGCAAACGCAGACATCCGGAGCGGCAGCGTCAACGGCGCCTTGTCAGTTTGGGTCGCCGCTGCGGTCACTCCGGACAACACGACTCCTGTTGCGACGATCGCGATGGCCGACACAGTCCAGATCTTCATAGCGTCCCTCACAATGGATGTTCTGACCGTCCGTTCGAGGCCGACGAGTTCACCCATCGTCGCACACATTTCCCGGGCCGTCACCCGTCCTACTTTGCGCCGATGATCGATTGAATGCTCGCGACGACAGTCGCCCAGGCGGGCGCCTTCGGGTTCAATCCGTCGAAGTGACCGGCATTTTCCAGCGTCGTGACGGTGATTGGATCGCCGGCATCCTTCGCCGCGGCCGCATAGGACTTCATGGCGTCGATCCATTGGGCGGGAAGCTTGCCGCCGATCAGCACTTCCTGTCTCGTTCCAATCGGCAACAGCCTGGCGGCGGACGATTGACGATAACGAGCCGGGAATTCCGCTGGGCTTCCACCCAAGAGTTGCTCGACGACAGGCGCCCCGCACACCTGACGTTCGAATCCGATGATCGACTCGAGATCCGGCGGTCCGTCAATCGAGACGACGCCGGCCACGCGGAGTGGAGCCGGCCCCTGAAGCTGACTGTCCGCCGGCAGCTTGTGGCGAGCCGCCAGCCAAAATGCGAGATGTCCACCGGACGAGTGGCCAACGAGGACGATACGTTGAACATCGAGGCGGTGTTTTGGCGCCAGTTGGCGAACGAAGTCGGTGGCCTTGGCCACATCCTCGAACGTTCCCGGCCAACCGCCGCCGTCGTTACCAAGGCGGCGATATTCGATATTCCATGTCGCGATCCCGCGATCAGCAAGGGCAAGGGACATTGGCCGCAGGAGATCCAGTGAGGTGGCGGCCTCCGGAAGTTGTCCGAGCTTGGCGGTCCAGCAGCCTCCGTGAACGAGGATTGCGAGCGGGTGATCGCCAGAACCATCGGGTACGCGAAGCTCGCCGAATTGCAGGGCGCCGTTTCCATACTGAACGCGTTCGCCGGGAATCACTGCCTGCCCGAGCAGGTCCGCAGGACTCGTGGATTGAGCGTACGGAGAAGCGGTGTGAACGAGCGTCAGCATCGCAATGGCGGACCCGATTCGGGCCCATCTAAGTGCGGCCATCAGTTCCTCCCGATGCGTCAAGAATTCCTCAAAGCTCTTACCGGGTCGATGCGCATCGCACGCCGGGCCGGGACGACGCAGGCGAGCAGCCCGACGAGCGTCAGGGTCACGATCACCGCAGTCCACGTCACAAGGTCCGTCGGCTCGATCCCGAACAGGAGACCGCGAACGAAGCGCACGGCGATGAATGCCGCAACAAGCCCGAACGTTGCGCCGACGGCAACGAGTCGCAAACCGCGAAGCACGATCATGCTGAGAATGGAGGCTGGGCGAGCTCCGAGTGCCAGCCTGACGCCGATCTCTGATGTTCGCTGACGCGTCGCGTACGCCATCACGCCATATAGCCCCACCGCCGCGAGCAGCAGTGCGATCCCGCTCAGGCCGCCGACGAACTGCACCATCGCCCGCTCTTCGGTCAGCGAGCGGCTGAACTCGTCCTCGAGCAGTCGCGGCCGGACGAGCGCGATTCGAGGATCGATGTCGCTGACGATCTTTCGTACCGCTGGGAGTATCGCCAGTGGATCGCCGGTGGTCCGCACGTGCAGCGTCACGGCAGCTTCGTAGTTCTGCGACAGCGGAAGGTAGAAGACGGGCAGGACTTGCCGGTCCGTGGTGCGGCGATACACCGTATCCGGCACGACGCCGACGACGACGAACGGTGATGCAGACTGGAGCGTCTTGCCAATTGGGTCCGCGTTCGGCCAGAGACGATTCGCGAGCGATCGGCTCACGATAACGACCTTCTGAGAGGCGGGCAGATCAGTAGGCAGAAAGTGACGGCCCATGAGAACCGGGATGCCCATGGCATCCAGATACCGATCACTGACGACGTTCGCGCGAACCGGAATGGCGTTACTGCGATCCTGTTGCAGCGGTCGTCCGTCGACGCTTGCCGCCATCGTTCGCGATGCTCCGCTGAGGACAGTCGTACGTGCCGCACCAGCAGCGGCGACGCCCGGGAGCGAGTTCAGTCGATTGAGCACGTCAGTGTAGAATGTCTGTCCCGCAGCCGGCTGATAGCGATCGCCTGGCTCGACCGTCGCGATGAGCATGCGATCGACGCTGTATCCAAGGCTTACCGCATAGGCTTGCTGCAGGGTGCGCAGGAAGAGACCAGCGCCGATCAGCAGGACGAGACTGAGAGCGATCTGCACGACGACGAAGGCGCTTCGGGCGCGGGTCGCGCGAACACCGGACGCGACAGTGCCGCCCTCATCGCGGAGTGAGGCTACCGCCTCTGCTCGCTTCAGTTGGAGAGCCGGCGCCAATCCGAAGATCACGCCGGCGGCAATTCCGATAGCAATCGTGAATGCCAGCACACGCAAATTGAGGCTGATGTCCACGCCCACGAAAGTCAGAAAGCCGTACAGAATCGGAATCGCCCAATAGGCGACGAGGAGTGCGGCGACTGAGCCGAGTAGGCCAAGGAGGATCGACTCGGTGAGCCACTGCCTCACGAGCTGACCGCGACCCGCCCCGATGGCGATCCGGACGGCCACTTCACGCTGTCTCGTCACCGCGCGCGCCAGGAGCAGGCTCGCGACGTTCGCGCAGGCGATCAACAACACGAGCATCACGGAGACGCCAAGCAGACGCAGCAGAGGTCGCGCCTCTCGGCGGAGGCCTGGCCCTTCGCCGAGCGGCATGACGGTGGCGCTGATATCTCGGTTCGACTCTGGATACACTATTTGCAGCCGGCGGCCGACGACGTCGAGCGCTGCGGCTGTCTGTGCGACGGATGATCCTTCGCGCAGACGTCCGATCATGCTGAGCCAACGCACGTCTCGGGCGTGCAGCAGTCGCATGTCGGGGAACCGCTGGCGGAGGGAGCCGGCCGAAGGAGGGCGCACTTCCGGCTGCAACGCCATCGGAACCCAGACCTCCGCCGCGTCGCCGAGTTCAGGACCGCCAAATCCCCGGCGGGCGACACCGATCACGTTGTAGGGGTTTCCATTCAGAGACACCGCGCGACCGACGACGGTGGGATCGGCGCCGAAGCGTCGCTGCCAGGTGCCGTAAGAGAGCACGGCGACACGAACGGGCGAGCCGGTGCGGTCGTCTTCCGGCGTCAACGTCCGACCGATGGCCGCCGGAACGCCAAGCACGTCGAAGAAGTTTCCGGTGACGACCTGGCCGTCGATGCGTTCGGGTGTGCCGTTCGTGTCGAGAGTGAGCGATATGCCCGTGAAGGCGGCAAGTCCCTCCAGCACGTGACTGTCGCGGAGGTCAACGAAATCGGGATATGACGCGCTGCCGACCTGATCGCCGGCGGCAGGGTTGGCGGTCAGCCTTGCCGGGTAAAGCATGTAAGCGTTCACGACGCGATCGGGGTCGGAGACCGGCGCGCTCCGCAGGAGAATCGCGTCAATCGCGCTGTAGCCTGCCGTCGTCCCGCCGATGCCAAGCGCCAGCGTGATGACGACAACCGCAGTAAAGCCCCGTTCACGCCCGAGCGTTCGGAGCGCGTACCGCAGATCGCGGCGAAGTCCCGTGAGCATGGATCCTCCGAAGGGACGCGGCGGTTCGTTCAGATGGACCCGCCACGCATCAGCGGCGAGATTGACGGGCGAGCGGCTGGCGGTGCGAAGGGCCCCGGCAAGTTCGTCCGCCGCTTTCGGCAGCGCCGCAGTCGCTCGCTCCCACGCGGCGTGATGGTCAAGGCCCGCCGCGACGGCGTCCTGATAGACGTCCTCGAGATGCTGCGCGAGTTCCTCGACGATCTCGTCCTCACGAATGACTCCGAGAGCGGGGAGGTGTTCGCGAACGTAGCGCCGGAACTCCATGAATCACCTCGTCGGCTCGAGACCGGCGACTCGCTGCAACGCGTTCAGCAGTTCGCTCCAGGTGCTGCGCTGGTGCGCCAGAACCTTGCGCCCTTCCGGTTTGAGCCGGTAGTACCGTCGCTTGCGCTGCCCGGCCTTCTCGATCCACTTGCCTTCGATCCAACCGCGCCGCTCCATCCTGTACAGCATGGGATAGAGGGACGCGATGTGGAAGCAGAGCACGCCGCCGGAGCGGTCGTCGATGAGTTTCGCGATTTCGTAGCCATGGCGAGCGCGGTGCTCGATGGCGGCGAGGACCATCAGCTCGGCGCTGCCGCGTTTGAACTCAGTCTGCGGGGCCATATGTGGCCGGACAATATATCAGGCGCAGCGTTCAGGGTCAAAGCGAAGGACAAGTCCAGCCTTTCGGCTAAAGCCGGAAGCCACAAACCCCTCTCCTTGTAGCTTCCGCCTTGAGGCGGAAGATCCAGCCTTTGGCCGGTACCCTGTTCACATTTGCGCCGGCGTGCGTTCTTACATGTCACTTGGCGCCGTTCCGAGTGTGCGGGCATCACGGTCACACCGTCGACACCGGGGCGCAGGAGGTTCCGCGTGGCTGCGACACGTGAGCTTCTCTACTTCCGAGCCCCTGATCCGCCCACCGCGGGCGCGTTGCGGACGAACCCCGCCGAACCGTCCGACGCCCCACGTGTCCCGCAAATAACTACCACCGTGGCCCGTCCCTCTGTTCAGGTCAGCGATTCGCAACGGCGACTGCTCAACTCATGGATTCGCGCGGGCACCACACCGCAACGGGTGGTCACGCGCGCCCGGATCGTGCTGATGGCGGCAGACGGAAAATCGGCGAAGACGATCGCGGCGGCGCTCAAGGTGAATCCTCGAACGGTGACGCTGTGGCGCCAGCGGTACGACAGGCGCGGCCCTCACATCCTCTGGCATGACGCGCCCGGCAGGGGACGAAAGCGCTCGATTGATGCGGAAGCCGTCATCCGGCTGCGTGAGCTACTGGCGTCGCCGGCTCCGGACGGACGTCAATGGAGCGTTCGACGCCTGGCCGAGGCCACGGGACTCAGTCGTTCCTCCGTCCACCGGCTACTATCCTCGGCCGGCGCGGTTGCCAGCCGACAGCAACGACGCACTCGAGCGCTGCTGATTGGCGGGAGGCGCGTCGCGGTGGCGGCGGCTCCCGCGCGGTGGACACTCGATTTCGAGTAAGGAAGCCTACTTCGCCTTTGTCGCCGTGAACTCGCCGCTGACGTTCATCGGCTGCACGTTGACGGTCCCGGTGATCTTCTCGGCCGATTGCGACGTCCCGCTGTAGTAGACGGTCAGCGTCTGCCCCTCGTATTGCGTGTCGAACTGCCAGCTGACGGTTTTGCCGTCCACTTTTCCAGTGATCATCACGGATCCGCGGTCGCTGTTGCACGTGCCGGTCAACTCTCCTTCCTTCTGAGTGAACGTGCAGTTCGATTCGCTCTGATTCCCGGAAATGTCCGCGCGCACCGTCCACGCGCCGCCAACCGACGCCGGCTGCGTCTGGAAGGTCGCGGTCGAAACCAGGGCGAGAGTGAGAAATATGAGGCGTGTCACGAGTGCGTCCTTTCGTGTTCGAGAATGAAGACGATCCTATCTCTTTCCCTTGTCCCGTTTCCCTTTTCGCCTTCCCTTTCCCTTTTCCTCGACTTCGCGGCCATCGACACATATGATCCCTGTTCTCTTCCTGCGAAGGACAAACGCATGCGAGTCGTCAGGGTAGGACTTCTGCTTCTGTTCTTGTCGACGGTCACCATTGCCGGGTCGGATTTCCTGACCGAGGGAGTCGACAACGCGCGCACCGGTTGGGTCCGCGACGAGAAGATCTTCACGCCAGCGAACGTCGGCAGCACGAAACTTCTCTGGAAGTTGAAGCTCGAGAGCACGCCACGCGCGATGCACAACCTGTTTGCGCCATTGGTGGCCGAGCGCGTGACGACGACGGGAGGGACGCGCGAGGTGGCCGTCGTCGCCGGAGTATCCGACGACCTCTTTGGAATCGACGTCGGAACCGGCCAGCAGATCTGGCATCGACACTTCGACAGTACGCTGGCGAATCCTGGCGGCACCAGCGACACGCTCTGTCCCGGCGGACAGACGGCGGTGCCGACGATGGCGCAGTCGTCGCCGGGGAAGTACACCGTGTACGCGGTCTCCTGGGATGGCCGTCTACGGCAGGTAAATCTGGCCGATGGCCAGGACGTTGCGCCTGCTGAGAAATTCGTCCCCGGCGGCGGCAAGCCATACGCGCTCAACCTGCACAACGGCGTCATCTACACCGCGACGGCGCAAGGCTGCGGCGGCCTGACCAACGCGTTCTATTCCTTCGATCTCACATCGCGTCGTGCCAGCGCCTTCATTCCGGCGGGCGGCGGATTGTGGGGCCGGCGCGGCGCTTCGATCGCGTCGGACGGCACCGTGTATCTCGGAACGGGAGACGCGCAGTTCGATTCGCAGAGCCGCCGTCTGGGCAACGGCATCGTCGGCGTCAAGCTCGACGCGAACAAGCAGCTGCAGCTCGGAGACTATTTCGCCGCACCGAATGCGAACTGGCTCTGGCGACGCGACCTCGACGTCAACACCACGCCCGCCGCCATCGACTATCGCGGCCGGAAGTTCCTCGTCGGCACGAGTAAGGAATGCCGCGTGTGGCTGCTCGATCGCGACGGGTTGGGCGGCGAGGATCACCGAACGACCCTCCACACGACGCCGCTGATTTGCAACGATGCGCAGGCGTTCGACGCGCGCGGCGTGTGGGGCGCGCTGAGCGCTTGGCAGGACGAGAAGGGCGCGCAGTGGGTGCTCGTGCCGTTCTGGGGCCCGGTGAGCACGCAGTTCAAGGCGCCGATCGAACACGCCCGGCCGACCGGTGGGGGAGTCGCCGCGTTCAAGCTCGAAGAACGGGCGGGAACGTGGCAGCTGACGCCCGCGTGGCTCTCGCGCGACATGGATCTGGCGGAGGAGGCGGTGATTGCCAACGGCATCGTGTTCGCCTATGCGGCGGGTGAGGATGCGACCCAGGTGATGCCGGATCGCGCCTGGAACGAGCCGGGCGGTCCGGTCTATGGCGGCGGCTTGAGCTCGGGGCCCGCACGGCGAATTCCGACATCGCGTCACGCGACCCTGCACGCGCTCGACGGCCAGACAGGCAAGGAACTGTGGTCGAGCGGCAGCCAGATCGAGTCGTGGAATCACTTCAGCGGGTTGACCGTCGCAAACGGACGCGCCTACGTCGCCACATTCGACGGCGTCCTGTACTGCTTTGGCGTCGCCAAATGAATGCTGAGTGCTGAATGCTGAGTGCTGAATGAGTCGAATCAGCAATCGACAATCGACCATCGACAATTCTTTTGTGGCTTCCGCCTTTAAGCGGAAGGAGACCGTGATGCGCCACTTCCGATTGATCGTCGCGTCCTTCACGTCTGTTGCGATGGGGACCGTCGTGTTCACGCAGCCGGGACGCGGGGGCTCCCAGTGGCTCACCGCGCTGGGCGATGCGCAGCGGACGTCGTGGATTCGGGCGGACGACAAGATCTCGATCGAGGCGTTGTCGAAGCCAGGATTCGAGTTGCAGTGGAAGGCGAAGCTCGACAACCAGCCGCGCGGATTGAATGGCCTCTCGCAAGGGGTCAGCGCCAGCGGCGTCACACTGTTCGTGCCGATGTCGGTCGTGGCGGGCAGCTCGAATAACGTCTACGGAATCGACAACGACACCGGCTACATCGTCTGGCGGCGACACTTCGATGCGGCGATGCCGGCACCGACGACGGCGTGCGCGGGCGGGATTACCTCCGCGGCAACACGAATCGTCAGATTGGATCCGTCCGCGACCGCGGCGGCGCCGCGGCTGACCTTCGGTGCAGGTGCGGTTGGATACCGCAGTCTGCTTGGAGAGCCCGGCCAGGGGGTCCCGATCGAAGGACGCGCGGGTGGTCCGGGACGAGCCGCCGGAGATCCGGGCGCAGCACGCGGCGCTGGCGCGCGCGGTGCTGCTGCTCCCGGCCCAGCGCCCGGCGCGGGACGAGGTGCGCCGCCGCAGTCGGATCGGATTCCAGGCGCGCCACCAGTCGAACAAGCCGGCAACTTCGGGATGCTGTTTCGCCCATCCGGCGTCGGTTACGTCATGGCGAGCGACGGCATGCTGCACGTCGTCGGCCTGCCGTCAGGCAAGGACATTCAAAAGCCGGCGGCGTTTCTCCCTGCCAACTCACAGTGGAACTCGCCGATCGCAGTGAACACGACTCTCTACGCTGCGACGACAGGGAAATGCGGCGCACCGAGCGCTGTCTGGGCGATCGATCTGGACAGCGACGCAAAACCGGTCGTGTCGTGGAAGACGAATGGCGGAGAGATTGTCGGCGCTGTCGCCTTCACTCCGAACGGGACGCTCATCGCCGCGGTTGGCCCAGGTCAGGCGGGCGGAGACGGGAAAGCGAACGCCATCGTCGCGCTCGATCCGAAAACGCTGGAGCTGAAGGACTGGTTTACGCAGCCGAACGCCGAGTTCGTCACCGGACCGACGATCCTCAGACACAATGACAAAGATATCGTCGCGGCCGCCACAAAAGACGGGCGCGTGATCCTGCTCGACGCGGCAGCGCTCGGCGGGTCGGACCACGCGACGCCGCTGCATTCGTCGAAGCCGATCGTCAGCGCCGGTGGCCGCGTCAGTCGAGACGCGCTGGCGGCCTGGCAACAGGGGACTGCAGCCGGTGCTACTGCGACGCCGACGTCATGGATTCTGGTGCCGGTGGCAGGTCCATTGGCGTCAGGAGCGCCAAGCACGAACGGGCCCGTGGCGGCGGGGTCGGTCGTTGCCCTAAAGATCAATGAGGCCGGCGGCGCATTGTCGTTGACGCCGGCCTGGGTGTCACACAGCCTCTCGTCGCCAGCGACACCGCTCATCGTCAATGGCGCTGTGTTTACGCTTTCGACCGGCATGCCGTCGGCAGCAGGCGGCCGAGGTACACCCGCGGTGCTTCATGCGTACGACGGCGCAACCGGGAAGCGCCTCTGGAACAGCGCGACATCGATGACAACGTTCGCGTCACCCGGAAGCTTCTGGAGCTCGATGGGGCAGGTCTATGTCGGCACGCACGACGGAACGATCTACACGTTCGGCTTCAACGACGAGCGGAGGCCGAAGAAGGGGAGTTAAGCGATCAGCGAAATGCTGCATGCTGATTGCTGAATGCTGATTGAAGGTGGCTAACTCGCCATAGTCGATCGAATTCAGTCAGTCGGAGATTACCAACAGCTCAGGGCATGTCATGCGCAGGATGTCGACGACAGGTTGAGGGACGTCGGTGATCAGCGCGGCCTTCCTTCGACAGATGCACGCGGTCAGGAGCACCTTCGAGACACCGAACCACTTGCCGTCAATCTCAGCGCTCGCGAGAAACCTGCCTTCCTTTCGATCGAGAAGAATCTGACTCTTCGGAAACGCGGTGGCACCGGTCGCCAGCGCGCGTTGAAGATCTGACGTCACGCAGTGCTCCTGCGCCGCGACGACTCCGTCGGGAACGGCGCCACTGGGCGGGGACGACCGCGCGCGGGCTTCCGGGACGACGAACAATCGCCCGGTCGACTGACGGGATGCGGTTTGCGTTGCGTGGGTCACGCCGTGTGTCACCGCTGTCCGGGTGCGCTCGATCACCTCCGCCGCCCAGGCGAGTGAATGCTCAAAATGCTCACGCCTGCCATCTCCCGTTGGCCGCATCTCCCAATTGCGCGCCCGAGTTGCCCTGGATGCGTCGTTGTCTGATCCGGCGGCGAACATGTCCTCGAGGCTGAGCCCGAAGGATGACTGGGAATGCAACGCATCGATCGCCATATGCGACAGGATGTCCGCGCAGAATCCGTAGCTGATGCCGAGCGGCGAATAGGAGCGTCGTTCGGTCGAGAGCGTGAGCGCGTCCTCTCCGAGGGGACCTGCGAGTTCCGCGATTAGCGCGCGGTAGCGCGCCACGTGTTGGAGGTGGGCGGCGCCGAAAGGCGTGCGCCGCGGCGTGCCGTCGCTGCTGCGCTCGACGAAAACATCTTCAATCACGGTGCATGGGCCGAGAACGTCAAGACGCGTGAGAAACAGTTCCGGATCGGCAGATACGCCCTGAAGCACCACGTCCGCCAAGGCGACCCGTCGATCGCGATCGGGCGCCGCGCACGATTCTTTATACGCCACCAGCACCGGAACGAGGTCCCAGACCAGCAGCGCGGCATCCATGGAGTTCGAATTGCGGGTGATCGCCAGCAGTTCCGGATCGTCAGGCGCGCGTCCTGTTTCGGCGGCGCGATAGCGCAGTTGTGATCGCAGGTGGCCTCCCGCGAGCGTGACCCCGGCCTTGTGCGCCTCGAGACGTTCACCGTCTGTGAGCGACGATGAGATCCGAGAGGCGATCATGAAATAGGGGGAGAGGTGCCGCGTGAGCGCCCCCTGCGCGGTCTGCAGAAGCCAACGCGCGTCGCGCACAAATACGTACGCTGCCGACACGCCGTTCAACCTGTCGAGAACCGACTGAATCTCGCGAAGCCGTTCTCCCGCATCAGCGTCGCCCTCGTCCCAGATACGCAGGCTGAGAAGTTCAAGCTGTCGCAGAACGAAAACGGCGTAGACCGTTTCGGCGAATGCGAGGCGGCCATTTCTGCCCGGCCACCGATGATGGTGCCAGTGCGCGTAGGCACGAAACACCAGTTCGATCGGGTCGAACTGATGGCGTTGTCGCTCGAGCAGTACGGGTTCGAACCCGTCGGCGACATGCGCTGCAGCCAGTTGTCCCTTGAGTTGAGAGACGGACCGTGGAACTCCTGCCCGGTCGAAGAAGCACGAGTCAAGGAGTCGCGCAAGAGCCGCCTCGTCGCGGTTCCGCCCCGCGGCCTTGTCCTGGACGTTCAGCAAATGTCGGTCGATGTCGTCGGCGATCCGGGCGCGATGGTCGAGCCATGCCGTCAGGAGCGATAGATGGTCTGGGAACGAAACCATCCTTTTCCCTTGTCCCTTCGAGTGTTACTTGATTATTCGCAGACCCGTCGGAGGTACGGGAGGGGTGCGCGGCGGATAGAGGGAGAGGATCCCGGCGATGTCGTCCGGGTCCAGCGTGCGGCTCTGCTGGCTGCACGGCGAAATCGACGGGTACATCGTTGCCGTGGGCACCGTCGAGTGGCCGAGGCCGAGCGCATGGCCGAACTCATGCGTCGCGATGTCTTCGATGAAGAACGCATTCGAGCAACCGGTGGTCCCGGTCACGAATTGGAATCCGCCATCCCAGAACACGATGTCCGCATCGATGATGCGTGTGCCCGAAAACCAGGAATAGGTCGTCGCCAGCGCCGATCCACTCGCTGCGTTTCGGAACATCACGAGGTTGATGCCGTCATTGGTGTTCGTGGTCTGGCTGCTGTAGCCGGCGAAGGTGAACGCGAATGACGCGCCCGATTGCAGCGGCCACGCGTTCGCGCCCTCGCGGATCGCGGGCTCAATCGCCGAAGTGGGCACGTCCATGTTGACCGGATTGATGTAGTAGGGAACAGGCACGGTTCCCGACGGCCAGATGTAGCCGAACACCGTGTACGCACGCGTGGTGCTGGAAAAAACCGTCGCGAGTGCAATGAGGAACGCGGCCGCGGCCACGAGCGGTTTGATTCTCATGCCTACTGTCCTGCCGCGGCCCGCACTTCGCGTCGGACGTCATCGAGTGTCACGTTGCTGCCACGGATCCGGCCGGCCTGATCGATCTTCTGAATCCCCAACCCTCTAAGGTGTGGCACCAGCGTTCCTCGTCGGCTGTGCTGGAGGTAAAACACCGCGCGCTCGCCAAGCGCAAACGTTTCAAGATCGGATACGCGAAGCGTCAGACTTCCGATGGTGCCGCCTTCGACCTCGACGTCAACCGATGGTGGTGCCGTCCCCTTCAGCGTTTCCTCGACTGTCACGTGAACGATCGACGTGATGAGGCGGTCGCCGAAGTCGTTGGTCCGCCAGACCGGATCCACCGACGACACGTGCCCGACGACTACTTGCTCGGAACCTCGTGTTCGCTCCGCAGGAGCAACGTTGCGTTGGGCGTGCGCCGTGATCTCGGAAAGAAGAACGATCGAGCAGAACAGGATGGTAGTGCTGCTGAGTGGCTGGCGAAGCCCGCGGGGAGACATCGGCGCCTTGTCCTCAAATCCGATGCCATTCCTTGCCGAGCCGATAGAACCCATAACACATTAAGATACAATATCTTACGCCCATTATCCGATTCGGCATCGCGCGCGGCCACTGTCGGGCCGGCTGCACAATTGAAATCAACCTTACACGCCCGTAGACGGCCACCTCCTTTTTTTACGAGGCGACCGCGAGCTGCGGTTCCACCTGCAGTCTCGTCAGCGTGCCCTGCGGCCAGCAATACCCGGCAGCGGCGTCGATCAGACGCTACGTTACTATCTCGCCATGCTCAATTACATCTGGTTCGGACTGATGGCGATCGCGCTTCTCATCGCCGCGATCAACGGAACGGCCGACGCCGTGACCAAGGCTGCGGTTGACTCGGCGTCTTCGGCGGTGCAGATCTCCATCGGCCTGATCGGCATCATGACGCTCTGGCTTGGCATCATGCGCATCGCCGAAGCCGCCGGTCTCGTCACGCTGGTCGGCCGCGCGTTGAGTCCGCTCCTTCGCTGGTTGTTTCCAGAAGTACCGAAAGAACATCCCGCCGGTGGCGCGCTCGTCGTCGCGCTCGCGGCTAACATGCTCGGGCTCAACAACGCCGCCACTCCGCTCGGGATCAAGGCGATGGAGGAATTGCAGACCCTCAACCCGGACAAGGACACCGCGACCAACGCCATGGTCACGTTCATGGCGGTGACGACGTCCGGTGTGCAGTTGATTCCGGCGACGATGATCGGCGTCCTGGCCGCGGCTGGATCGACCGTGCCGACCGCGATCATCGCTCCGACCATCGGTGCCACGTTCGTCGGCACCGTCGCAGCAGTGTTCGCCGCGCGAGTGCTGCAGCACTTTTACCCGCAGACACCGGCCGCAGCCACGGGCGTGCGATCGTGATTCGCGCGACGCTCGACGCGATCTCGCTCTGGGCGATGCCGGTTCTCCTGGTCGCAATCCCGTTTGTCGGGCTGCTTCGCGGAATAAAGGTTTACGACGTTTTCATCGAAGGCGCGAAGGAAGGCTTCGACGTCGCGGTGAAGATCATTCCGTTTCTCGTCGGCATCCTCGTCGCGATCGGGATGTTCCGTGGATCGGGTGCAATGGATCTGCTGATGGCTGCCCTCCGGCCGCTGGTGGCTTCGACCGGGTTTCCAGCGGAACTGGTGCCGCTGACGATTCTTCGATCGCTGACTGGCAGCGGCTCTCTCGCATTCACGACGGACTTGATCAAGACGTACGGACCGGACTCGGTGATCGGGCGCATGGCCGCGACGCTCTATGGGTCCTCGGAAACGACGTTCTACGTGCTCGCGGTGTACTTCGGCGCCGTCGGCGTTCGACGAACGCGCCACGCCGTCGCCGCCGCGCTGATCGGCGACCTCGTCGCGGCAATCGCCGCGGTCGTGATCTGCGCGTGGATGTTTTGAGCGGATCCCCCAGGCTTACAAAACTGTCACGCGAGCCTCTGCCTGCGCTTCAGGTCATCCAGCCCGCGATCGCCTGCGCAACAACAATTTTGAAATCCGGACTCGCCCGTCATCATCGACGAAACGATTGTGCATTTTTGTGAATCATGTCGAATAGAATCGCGCGAAGGGCCGTCATGGGCTGACCTCCGAGTGGCTGACCCCAGCGGCCGCAACTGAAAACGGGTACGTCCAATCGTTGCCGATCGGACCAAGGAGGCTCCCCCATGCCCACTCTCCTCGACCGCGGCGCTCACGGTCTCTCTCGACACATTGCGTGCGTGATGCTGCTCGCCGCCGCCGTCGCCTCA
>Ga0207701_10000532_pt1 | contig 39525 bp, 30 predicted proteins | sample KBSSwiSSwithPhiX_FD_184294 | JGI IMG/M metagenome (GOLD analysis project Ga0207701, IMG submission 184294) | Switchgrass rhizosphere bulk soil microbial communities from Kellogg Biological Station, Michigan, USA, with PhiX - S5 (SPAdes) (version 2) | ecosystem: Environmental > Terrestrial >... | reverse complement strand
CTGGGCGCGCCCAACACGACCGTCGGCGCTGCCGCTTTCGGAACGATCACGTCGGCCGGCGATCCGCGCGTCGTACAGTTGGCGGTGAAGCTGATTTTCTAGATCGTCGTTTGTCCCTTTTGCCTTTTCCCTTGTCCCTTGTCCTATCCCTTTACATAACCGACCCACGGACCTCTGCGACGAAATCGAGCCCTCGCTTTCCGAGCGCGAGCGCAAATTCAATACGCGGTGGCCGGCTTGCGCGTTCAATGAGGGTGATCAGTTGCGAGAACGTATCGGACTGCACCCTCTGGCGGAGATCTTCCTCGGTCTTCCAGTCTTCGACGTAGCGCACCGCTCCGCCCTTGCCGATGTCGGTAGAGACGGAGCATCCGATGCAGCCGCGTGCAGCGCGTGTCTCTGCCGCGACCGCGTGCAGCGCCATCGTGATCGGACGCGTCTCGCCGAGTGGGACGAGCCACTCGACAGTCATCCGAACGGACGCTGGACCCATACCGATCCTCCCGGCGCTCCCGACGGAGCGTGGCTCGAACACAACCTGCCCAAACGACTCCCTTCGGGAGTTGAGCAGGCGGCGTGCCATCGATTTGCCATCAGGCACCGGTGACGCCCAAGCGATCTCCGTAAACGTTCGGGCAAAATGGCGTCAGGCCGGCCACCTTGTTACCCTCGGGGCTCTCCGGCGGGTAGGAGAGGCTCCGATATCTCGGAACGGGCGCCGAACAGGCAATTTGACTGGCTGGCATTGACGGCGCACGTTCACGCGGCGTTCGTGCGGGTCGCATTAATCGTGCCGATTGCCGTTGGAACGAAGGAGAATTACAGGCTATTTCTAGGTGCGCCGAGGGGCTGTCTTTGACTCAGGGGCGTGGCGAGGACCCACGGCTTGACGCGGGGGAAGAGCGTTCAGGATAGGACAAGCGTGCGCCGGCCGGAAGCTGGCCGACACACGCTCGCTCCCGTCTCAGGAGGCTTTCTTTCGTTCGATGCCGAGCCGCGCCATACGGCTCTCCAGGGTCGTTGGCTTCAGTCCCAGGCGCTCGGCGGCGCCGCCAGGGCCACGCACCCGCCAATTGGTGCTTTCGAGCACGCCGCGAATGTGCTCGATCTCGAGGTCGGTCAGGGTCATATTGAGTCGCGGTGTCGTTCGCGGCGCCGACAGCCGTGGCGCTGGCACCACGAGCTGCCGCGTGGTCGCGATGATGATCGCGCGTTCGATGACGTTTCTCAGTTCTCGCACGTTGCCCGGCCAGGGATAGCGCTGCAACTCGCGGAGGCTGTCCTTTGAAATCGAATCGATGTTCTTGCCGAACAGCCGCGAGAACTCGTCGATGAAGCTCCAGACCAGTCCGGGGATGTCCTCCACCCGTTCCCGCAGGGGCGGCACAGTGATCGGGAAGACGTTCAGCCGGTAGAACAGATCTTCGCGGAAGGTCTTGTCGGCGACCGCTTGCTCGAGATTCTTGTTCGTGGCGGCAATGATCCGGACGTCGACCTTGATGCTTTGCGTACTTCCCAGCCGCTCGACGACGCGCTCCTGCAGCACGCGAAGAAGCTTGACCTGGACCTCCGCCGGCAGCTCGCCGACCTCGTCGAGGAACAGCGTCGACTGATTCGCTGCCTCGAACCTGCCGATTTGCCGGGACAGGGCGCCGGTATACGCGCCGCGCTCGCGACCGAACAATTCGCTTTCGATGAGCGCGGTCGGGATCGCGGCGCAGCTCACCCTGATCATCTGACGCTGATGGCGCGGGCTCATGTTGTGAATCGCCTGCGCCATCACTTCCTTGCCCGTCCCTGTTTCACCGAGCAGCAGAACCGTCGCCGGGGTGTGCGCGACCTGCTCAATCTGCGCGAGCGTCTTCTGGATGGTGGCGCTCTCGGAGATGATCGGGCTCGATGATCGCAGCACCTTCACCTCGCGACGAAGCTCCACGGTCTCGGCCGTGAGTCGATCGCGCAGTTGCCGAATCTCTTGATTGGCTTTCTCGAGTGCGTACTCGCTCGCCTGCCGGGCGAACGCCTGATTCATGATCCCGGCGACGAGCCGCAAGCCGTCAACGGTCGCCGGTGTCCAGTGCTGTTCGCCCGTCATTGAGCCAACCACCAGAGCCGTCGGCGCTTCACCGGCCTCGCCATGGCCAGACAAAGGGGTCACGATGCCCGAGAGCAGGCCCGCTCGCTCGAACCCTTCCCGATCGGCATCGGGAAGCTCCTCGAGGTTACCGAAAACGAACGTCTCGCCTGCCTCGATTGTCGAGAGCACTTCCGGGATGGAGTCGATGGCAACTGCATCGGGCTGAGAGGACGAAGGCGGTTGCGCCCAATAGTGCGTCGGCAGGACCGCACCGTCGGCCAGGCTCTTTCTCCAGAGGATCGACTGATCCACCGGCAGCGCCTGTCCAAGCCGCCTCAGCGCATCGACGACGACGTCGTCGAGCGCGTCGGCGCTGGCCTTTCCCAGCCGCGTCACGAGATCGGCAATCAGCCGCTGGAATGCCTGGCTCTCGCCAGACGCGCCGACCGACGGCTCGGACTCGAGGCGGCGTGTGGCATCCGTGACGACGGCGGCGAAATACCGCGCATCACCTTCGACGAACACGCTGAGTTCGATCTCGAGCGCGACGATCGAGCGATCCTTGCGCGCGCCCTTGACTCGGCGAGTCCCACCGATGCCTACCCCCCGGAACGATTCCAGGAATTCACGCGCGGTGTCGGACCCGCCGCTCGCATGTTCGGGCAGAAGAGCGGCAATCGGGACCCCGATCAACTCGCCGGACGCGTACCCGAGGATCGCCTCAGCCTGAACGTTGGCATCGAGGACCGTGCCCGCCTCTCCGAAGATCATCAGGCCGTGCGCGAGATGATCGACCGACAGCCAGGCGAGTCGCTGTCGGCGGTTCCGTCTTTCACCAGACGACGGGGTCCACGAAAACGCGCGATCGGACCGCATCTGCATTCTTGCGTTTCGACTAGGGTCGACAAACATTTCGGTTCTCCGAAACCCGGGCCGCATTCTGTAGCGGCCGGTTGGAAATCGCCCCTCGTAACGTCGCCGAGGGGGCCTCGCCAAACATCTCTTTGTAGGCGCGTGCAAACCGTCCAAGCTCGAAGAATCCGTTTTCCATCGCCACGTCTGTCACCGTCGTCTGTCGGCGGACGGGGGTACTCAGGGCGCGCCGGACTTCCAGAAGCCGTTCGTCCTGCAAACACCGCTTGGGCGCGGCCCCGCGCACTTCGTAGAACGCGTTCCTGAGGCTCCGTTCGCTCAGGCCGACAATGCGACAGAGCTCGGAAAGAGGAAGTGCGGTGTCGGGGTGCAAACGGATGTATGCCTCGATTCGCTCGACGGCTTCACGTCGCGAAGCCCGGGTGCACGCACGCGTGCGCTGCTGGCTACGCCGACGGACTGATTGCATGTCGGCCACTGTATTTGGCATTGCCGGCTGGCGAGAACTGCAGATCTCCGAGCCCGAACCTAGAAAAATTGACAGGTGGGACCGGAATAGCTGACAGGCCGGGATTCTTGGAAAACGACCCGTGTCACTCGTTAGAGGGTCACGACCGGCCCGCTACCGGCGCAAGAGGCTGGTCGAGACATACCGTCGGCCCTCGCTTGCTTCGAACGCCGCGTGGGGAAGCTCCGAGACGAGGCGCGGTTTGAGTACGTAGCCGAGTCCGCCCGCGTCGCTGGCGGCCCGAACGAACTCTTCGTCGTCGTGCACCGTCAGGAACACCACGGCAGCCTGGGATCCTGCGGCTCTGAGGCGGGAGGCGACCTCGAGGCCACCCATGCCAGGCATGGAAATATCGAGGACGATGACGTCCGGGTGCAGTTTGCCCGCCGCCTCCAGGGCGGCACGCCCGTCGTTCGCCCTGCCGACGATCTCGAAGCCGGAAGACAACACTGCGGCTGCGCTCTCGAGCATGTCGAGATTGTCATCGACCAGGAGAACCCTGGGACATTCAGACGATGTGGTGCCTGACTGCATAACGAATGAGTTCCGCCGTCGACTTGATGTGGAGCTGGTCCATCATCTGATACTTGTGAAAGGCGACCGTCCGTGGCGTCAGTTTCAGCACGGCGGCCACCTCCTTCATCGAATTGCCTTCCGCGAGCAACTGGAGCACCTCGCGCTGCCGCGAGGTCAGCTCGTGCGCCCCGGGATGGTTCTCGATGTGGAGCAACGATCCCACGAGGCCTTCGGTCACCAGCGGGGTCACATACGACCGTCCCTGCATGACCTCACGAATCGCCGTAGCCAGTTCCGACGCGGCCGATCGCTTCAGCAGATACGCCGACGCGCCGGAGCGGAATGCTTCGGCCGCCAGGTCTCCGTCTTCGTTCATCGTCACGAAGACAAGTTTGACGTCTCGAAGCGACGCCTTGATCTTCCGTGCCGCGTCGAGGCCATTCAACTGCGGCATGGCGATGTCGAGAACGATGACTTCCGGCTTTAACTTCTCGGCCGCATCGACCAGCGCGCGGCCATCGGTAACCTGACCGACGATCTCGCATTCAGGCGTCAGCAGCTTCTCAAAGGCTCCCAGCAGGAGCTCATGATCGTCCGCAAGGAGTACACGCGGGCGTCCCATGGATCACGACCTTGATCTATCCGCGGGCGATCCCGCGAACGGATGTGGCGACGGTGGCGTCACCGTCGTCTCGGGTGTCAACATACAAAGCCGCCACGATGACGGCTATGCAAATTCGGCACAATTCCCGGCGACCGAGACGGTTTTGATGGCACCGGCGAGCGCCATCAGACAGCCGCGGCCCGTTCCTCGAGAGGAGCGATCGGGACAACGACGTCCACGCGTGTGCCGGCGCCTGGACCTGAACGAATCTTCACCGAACCGTCGATCGACTCCAGGCGCTCCGACATGCTGAGCAGGCCGAGTCCTTTTCCCCACGCGGCGTCAACGTCGAATCCCACCCCGTCGTCGACGATCGTCAACGTGAGCTGATCGACGGCGCCGTGCAGGCTGATCCGCACTTCGCGGGCGCTGCTGTGCCTGATCGCGTTCTGTAACGCTTCCTGAACGATTCGATAGAGGCAGAGCGTGACCTCGTGCGGCAGCGCGGCGGGAATGTTCTCGTGGGTGAGCGTCACGGTGAAGTCAGGGCGTGTCAGCTCGCGCTGAAGGCTCGCCAGCGAGGGGACCAGGCCGATCAGCTGAAGTTTCGCCGGGTGCAATCGGTGCGATAGATCGCGCATGCCCCGGGCAAGACTATGGAGGCGGTCGAGCGCCGCCTGCGCCAGAGTGGCGGAGTTTCGGGCGCGCGCGTCGGTCATCTGTTCGAGGTTGATCGCCAGCAGCGCCAGCTGCTGAGCGAAGTCGTCGTGCAGTTCCCGCGCGATCCGCGATCGCTCCGCCTCCTGCGCGCTGAGCAGCCGCTGTCCGAGATAGCGAATGCGGTCGTAGCTGATACGCAGCTCCGCTTCGCGCTCTCGGAGCCGCGCTTCTGCCGTCCGCCGTCTCGCCCGGAGCGCGACGAGCCCCGCGATCAGCACTGACTGCGCCAGCAACAGGGCAATCGCGCCGATGATGTAGCCTTTGTACCGATCCCAGGGCGTCGACTCCCGGAACTTGACGAGTGTGCCCGCGGGCACTGCCGCCTCACTGATCCGCCAACGCCGGAGCTGACGCCAGTCGACCTGGCTGACATTGAGGTTGGAAGACGCGACAGGAATGCTGTCGGCTGGTTCGCCGCGAAGCACGCGGAGGGCAAGCTGAGCGACGGCCTGAGCCTGGGCCTGCTGGCTCTTGAGGCTTCCCCCAACGATTCCATGCTCCATCGCGGAATCGACCCAGCTGTAAACCGGCGCGTTCGCAGCGGCGGAGATGCGATCCAAATACTCCAGCGGATGAACGTATTCGCCTGCGCCGTCTCGATTGACGACCACGTAATAGACAGCCGAGTGTTGCGGAAGCGATGACAGGCGTCGCTCGAGATCCGGCGTTGGCAATCCGGTCAAGTACGTGATGGCGAGCTGGGATTCGAAGGGATGGAACTGGCGCCGCGCGAGCGCCTCGTATTCTTGGTCGCCAACCTCCGTCCCGCTCACCACGAACACGTGGCGCACGTCGGGCTGCAATTGGGTGATGAACGCAAGCGTGCCGCTGAAATCAAGGTTGGCGACAAGTCCCGTGGAGTTCGTGGGTTGTACGGCTGCAGGCGTGGCAAAGAACACGATCGGACTATCCCCAAACAACTCGGTCCGGTATTCCCGAACGAAGTCGAGCGCGAGATCCTGCACGGCAATGACGGCATCGAAACGTTTGTCCTTGTATTTCAGCCGCAGGAAGTCGCGAAAGGCACGCTTGTACGAGGCAGAGGGGAAACGTGCGCGGTCGATGTATTCCGAGTAGTAATCGAGCCCTTCGCGCAGCCCCTGATCGATGATTCGCGGGAACTCCCGTTCGCCGACGGTCACGATCTGCGCGTCTCGCCTGGTCGAGTACAACACCAGAACCTGTCGCTGGACGTCCTCGGCAAAGGCGGAAGCGTCGGGTGCGATTGCCGCTACAGCGGCAATCGCCGCCAGCCACCGACCAAACCTGCTGACGCCTGAAGGAGTGCACATTAGAAATCGATCTCGGCCGCGATCTTGAGAAACCGCGGCGTCAGAATTGTCTGCGGTTGCAGCCAGGCTCCGCCCGGCACAAAGGTGTTGTCGTAGGTCAGCACCGCGCTCGAGTTCAGCGTGTTGTAAATCTCGAGCGCGATTTGCGTGCGTGACCCGCGATATTTGACGACTTTGGCCACCCGCACATCGAGTTGATTGATGCGATCGCCGTACATCTCGCCCGGCGCCAAGAGGTTGACCGTCACGTTGGCGGCGTTGCCTGAGAGATTGCGTCCAAGCGACGGGGCCACCTGCGCATTCGGCGCGGCGTAGTTGGCGGCGAGCATCGCGCCCGGCTTGCTCTGGAACGTCGCGGACAGCTGCACATCGATCTTCGGAACCAAGTACGACGACAAGCCTCTGAACTGCGTCAGAAAGCCGTAGGCCACGTGACAGTACGGGCTCAATGGCGTCACAGCAGATCCCGTCAGGCCGGCGCCGAATGGACTCGTCCCGGTCGTCGCGGTGGAGAGCTCCGGCAGGTCGGCGCGCACCTCGCAGTTGTCGGCGACGTTCTGTCCCGTGCTCGTGCCGCCCATGAGCGTGAGGTCTTTGCCGGCGCGGAGGTTGAACGTCACGTCAACGCCGCTGAACGACTGCCGCCACCCGCCGTACTTTCTCGAGTCGGTGATCAGGTTATTGATCTGTCCTGATTTCTCGGGGACGACGTCGTAGAGGCCGGAGATGACGTAGCCGCCTCCGTCCGGCAGCCGCGGATCCGAGGGGGCCACAAGGCTGAAAGGCGTCAGATCGGAGGGTTGCAGCGACAGGTTGTCCGCGACGAAAAATCCCTGGAACCAGCGCCGTGTATAGGTGACGTCGACGCTTGATCGTGAACCAATCTGCTGCTGAATCGAGACCGCAACATTCCAGTCGGATGGCCGGATTCCCCACCCGTTGAGGACGCCGCGATCGAAGTTGTTGGTCAGAACGTTGTTGCCGAAGCTCGTGTTGGACACGACACCGCACAGGTCTCCGCCGCTCGCGCGGAGATCCTGAGCGAGTGGATTCAACAGATCGCAATCAGGGACGAAGTTCTGGTTTGCGTCCGTCCATGCCCGCGTGACGCCCGCGGTGCCAAAGGCGGACGTCGTCTGCGGCATTCGGAGCGACGGATTGGTATTGCCGTAATTGCCCGTGATGCCGACACCCTCCAGAAACTTGCCGGCGCTCATCTTGAGCGCCGTCCGGCCATCGCCGCGAAGGTCGTACGCCAGCGCCGCGCGAGGCGTCAGATCCTTGTAGCTGTCGACGCCGCGAGTCTCTGGAAGGAGGATTGGTGCCGGAAGGAATCGCGACGGTCCTTCCTGCTGCGGCGGAAACCAGCTCCGGGCCCGATCGAATCGCAGGGCGCCGTGGAACGTCAGCCGATCGCGTGTGTACTGCTCCTGAACGAAGAGCCCATCCCCCGCGGCCCGGGCGTTGTTGACCCACGGTGAGATCGATTGGGTCAGCTGGTTGGGGACTCCGTTGTTGACGCGGTAGGTGAGATTCTGGCTGTTGGTGAACCACGTCCGATCGTCCGTCATGAACGTGTGCTGGTAGCCGACCTTGAGGCTGTGTGCGCCGGTGACGTACGAGGCCGAACCCTTCCACAAGTACGAGCCCGTGTGCGCGACGGAGAAGTCCTGCGATCGGTAGACGAGCCCGGGAATGTTGCCGTTTGCCGCGCAGCCGCTCGCGCACTGCTCGGCGACGCGAATGAGGTCACTCGTGGGGTTCGGGTCCCGCTCGAAGTTGCCGACGCCGAAGAACGTGCTCCCGAACCCGGCGTCGAGCAGGAGGCGAGTACCAGCCGGGGATGACCAGGTGACCTGCGTCACGTCGAGCCGCCGCCCGAGTACGCCGACGGCTTCAGGTGAAATGCGCTGCGGCTCGGACAGGCCGGGTGTCGCTCCGGTGCACGTGCGGCAGAGACTCTGCGCGTCCCAGAACCCGCGAATATTGTTCCGCGGGGTCGGCTGCCAGGTCACTCGCCCGCTGACGTTCTCGAAGGTGCGATCGGAGTACTCGCGTCGCGTCAGGTCCGGTTGATACAACCACTTCGCGTCAGCGGCGGCGTTCAGGTTGTAGTAGACGTTCGGGCTTTCCTTGGTGCTGCCGCCGATGTGGCCGTTGACGAAGTACCACGCGCGGTCTCTCCGAATCGGACCACCGATTGCCGCGGTCACGTCGTAGACCTTCGTCAGCGGTGTGGTTGCCGTGACGCCTTGCGCGCGCAGGGCATCGGTCAGATTGCTGGACTGGAGATTCTCCCCGGTTCCGCTGGCGAAGAACGACCCGTGAATCGTGTTTCCGCCGCTCTTGGGTACGACGTTCATCACCAGTCCGGACGTTTCGACCTCGCCACGGGCGCCGGCGGTTGTGAATGTCACCTCGGCGGCGTTGGCCACGTCGATGGCGTAGCTGGTCGCCGAGTTGCCGTTCGGCGGACTCCCGATGTTCAGGCCGTCGAGCCACAAACGGCCTTCGTTCGTCCGGCCGCCATGCATGGGAAACGACACACTCGCCGGGCTGGTGACGGTGTCGTTGGCGCTGGTGACGACACCCGGAAACAGCACGAGCAGCGCATTGTAGGTGCGCGCCGTCGGCACCGACTTGACGACCTCGCCCGGCAAAGTCATTTCGTGGTGAGAGCCCTGCACGTCGAGGGGAGAGATGGTGCCGGTGACCGTGATCGCCTCGCTCAGCGAGCCGACTTTGAGTTCGGCGTTGACGGTCATGGTCAGCGATCCCGTCAACTCGATCCCGTCCAGGCGCTCGACGCCCATCCCGTCGCGAATGAACAAAACTGTATAGATCCCAGGACGCAGGTTCTCGATGCGGTACTGTCCACTGGCATCCGTGACGGCCGAACGCACTTTCTCGATGAGAGCCGGGCTGCTCGCCTCGACGGCAACCCCCGGCAGTACCGCACCGGAGGCGTCTCGAACGGTTCCGGCGATGGCAGGCTGTGCGAACGCGTTGGCTGGCGCCGCGATGACGAAGCACAGACGGACGACAATCATTGCCGCCTTCGTCCACAACGCCTTGTCAGAAATCGCAGCGCCGCGCGAACGCCGTACACCGCTTCCGTTCATGTAACAAACTCGAAAAAATGGCGCCATCCGCGCCCTATTCAAGAGCACCGGGCACCCAACTGTCAGGACAATCCAGACAGTCTACGACCTGTCAGATTTGGCAGTTAGATACTTTCATGCGGGAGCCGTTCTGCGAGGTTAGATTTTGGTTAGATTTCGTTCACAGAAGTTTCACAGATAGTAACGCGGTCAAGTAACAGACGTTTCACGCCTACGGTCGCTGAATTCCCTCGTCAAGGGTTGCCGTTGTCTTTCGTTTTGATGGCACCCTTGATGCACGTTCGACCATGGCACTTCCACTAACCCCCAGACTCGATTGAGGTTGAAATGAGGAACTCCCTCTGGTACCGCGCCATCTCCCTGGCAGCCATCGCCCTCGGACTTACGGCGACGATTGGTCGGCTGGACGCGGCGAAAACGGATATCACGGTCGAATACGACAAGGCGTTCTCCTTCGCCGGCCTGAAAACATGGACCTGGCACCCTGAGGGCAAGGGCAAGGTGCTTCTGGCCCTGACCGCCGAAAACGACCCCAAGGTGGTGGCCGACCGGGTCGATCCGGTCATCATTCCATCGCTGGAACGGGAAATGGGTGCCCGCGGCTTTACGATGGCGGCCGCGAATCCTGATCTTTACGTGCACTACTACGTGCTGGCGGCGCTGCAGAACTCGACACAGGTTCAAGGCCAGTTCCTACCGTCCGTCACGGAGTGGGCTGTCCCTCCATTCCTCGCCTCGACGACCGCCATCCAAACCTACCCGGTGGGCACGCTGATCGTGGATGTGACGGCGCCGGCGAAGCAGAAGCTCGTATGGCGCGGGACGGCCGCGCGGAAGATTCAGCTCGATCGACCGGACGCGGAGCGCCGCAAGGTGCTCGAGGATGCCATTCGGGAGATGCTCAAGAAGTTCCCGCCGAAAAAATAGCCGCGGGCGGCAGATGGCACGCCGCCTGCTCACGCTCGCCGATCTACGCAGCTTTTCTGTCGAAACACGTTTCCGTCGGATCGGAGTTTCCACGACATATCGCGGGCCGCCCGATGATTCGTGCGTGGTCCGTTTGAATGGTCGTTGTCCAAAAGCTACTGACATGAATCGATTAGTGACCCGCCGTACCGCCAAATCCCCGCGCACTCTCGCGCGCAGGGCAGCTGTGGTCATTCTGTGTGTTCCACTCCTCTTTGCTCCGCCCGACGCGCGGGCGCAGGCGCCGCGGCCGAAGGTCGGTGTGGCGTTTGGCGGGGGCAGTGCCCGCGGTATCGCCCACATCGGCATCATTCAGTGGTTCGAGGAGAACCACATCCCAATCGACACCGCTGCCGGCACCAGTATGGGCGGATTGATCGGGGGGGCCTGGGCCACTGGCATGTCCGCCGCCGAATTGCGCGCCTTCGTGAACGGGATCGACTGGGACACGATGTTCGGCAGCTCCAGTTTCCCGTTCAAGAATCTGCGTCGCAAGGAGGACGCGCGCAGCTATCCATCGCGGCTGGAGTTCGGCGTGAAGCGCGGAATCGTTCCGCCGACGTCGTTGAACGATGGGCAGCAGGTCGACCTGCTTCTCGCCCGTCTGACGGCGCCGTACTACGGCATTCGCAGCTTTGACGAGCTACCGACGCCGTTCCGCGTCGTCGCCGTCGATCTGCGTGCCGGGGAGAAAGTCGTTCTGGACAGCGGCTCGTTCGCGACCGCGCTTCGATCGACGATGTCGCTGCCGGCAGTATTCCCGCCGGTGGAGCGCGACGGCAAGGTGCTCGTCGACGGCGGGGCGCTCAACAACATCCCCGCTGACGTCGTCAGGGACCAGCACCCGAGCGTCGTCATCGCGGTGAGTGTCGGCTACGCGCCGACCAACACGGTGAACTACTCGCTGTTCGGGCTGCTCGGACAGAGCGTTGACGCGATGATGAAGGCAACGACGGAGGCGGCCCTCAAGCACGCCGACCTGGTCATCGCCGTTGACGTTGAAGGATTTGGATCGCTCGACTGGCGCCGGGCCGACGAGCTGATCGCGCGCGGATATCAGGCCGCTGAAAAGCGGCGTGACGAGCTGCTCAAGTATCGTGTGAGTGATGAGGAGTGGCAGGTTTGGCTTGCGCAACGTCAGAGCCGGCGCAAGACCGAGATTCCGCAACCCGCCTTTCTCAAGACTGAGGGGTTCGCCAAAGTCGACGCGGCGTTCGTCGAGCGTACGCTCACCCCGCATCTGGACAAGCCGATCGACATCCCTCTGCTCGAGTACGATCTCGCGTCGATGGCCGGCCTGGATCGCTATCAGTCGGTGACCTGGCAGATGGTAGACGAGGGGGGACGAAGCGGGCTGCTGGTTCGGGCCAGTCCGAAGGTGTACGCGCCACCGTTCCTGATGCTCGGGTTGAACATCGAGAACACGACCTCCGAGGACTTTCGGGTGCGGCTCGCGGCGCGCTATCTCACCTTCGACAAGGTCGGGTCAGGTTCGGAACTCCGAATTGACGGGGCCATTGGCGCCGATCCCAATATTGCCGTAGCCCTGTACAACCCGATCGGCGGTTCGCGATTGTTCGCCCGATCGTTCGCTGGCGCCCACACGCAGACGTTCGGGATCGTCAACCAAGGCGCGATCGTCGCCGAGTATCGAGAAAACCGTCTCGGTGCGGGAGGTGGGTTCGGTGTGAATCTCTCCCGAACGTCGGAGGTGGCCGGCGGCTTTGGCGCCAATTATCTGAATGCTGACGTGCGTACGGGGGATCCCGGGCTTCCGAAATTGGCCGGCAGCGAAGTGAACGGCGAGCTGCATTGGGTGGTGGATACGCAGGACAGCCCCGTGCTGCCGTCGCGAGGCACGCGCGCCGTCGCGCGCCTGGACCACATCTTTGATGCGCCTCAGATCCCGGACATTTCCCGGACCAACAAGGATCTGACGCAGTTTGAGCTGTACGCGTCCACGTTCCATAGTCTCAGCCTACAAAACCGCGTGTTCGCGGTCCTGGCTGGCGGCACGTCGTTCGATGGTCATCCGCTGCCGACCGATCAGTTCACGCTCGGGTTCCCCTACCTGCTCGATGCCTTCGGTGTCGGCGAACGCCGCGGAGATCACTACGCGGTGCTGACGCTGGGGGCCGCCCATCGGGTCACGCGTCTGCCCGACTTCCTCGGAGGCCCCGTGTTCGCCAGCGCGTGGTTCCAGAACGGTTCGGCGTTCAACAGCCATGAAAAAGCGGACATCAACTCACAGCTTGGACTCGGTATCGTTGCCGACACGCTGGTTGGCCCGGTGCTGATCGGCGGCAGCTTTGGCTTCGATGGCGCATTCCGACTGTTGTTCGGCGTTGGCCGAATCTTCAGGTAGTGAGCGGACGACCGTCTGACGGTCCTCGACGCCTACGCGACCAGGCCGCCGACGGACAACGTGAAGAAGAACGACGTCGCAGTACTGGCGGCCGTCGTGTATAAGTTCTGAAGATTTCCCGTGCCGGTTGTTCGATGATAGAGGTTTCATGAGGCGAAAGGTCGTTGCGTCGGCGGCGTTGGTGTGCCTGTCCGCTGGCCTTGGTGCGCAGGCGCCGACCGAGAAGGGGCGGCTGGGCATTGCCCTGACGGAGATCCTGAAGCCGTGGACGGGCGATCTCGACGGCATGGCCGAGCGCCGCATGATCCGCGTCCTCACCACCTACAGCAAGACCCAGTATTTCATCGACCAGGGCACTCCACGCGGGACGGCCTACGATCAAGGCAGACTGCTCGAGACCGCGCTGAATGAGAAGTTGAAGACGGGCAACCTCAAGATCGCGTTCCAGTTCATTCCCGTCTCGCGCGACGATCTCATTCCTGCACTGGTCGAAGGCAAAGGCGACATTGTGATGGCCACGCTGACCGTCACTCCCGAGCGGGAAAAGGTCGTCGATTTCACCGACCCCTGGATCGCGGGCGTGGACGAGATCGTCGTCACCGGTCCGGCAGTGCCGGCGATCACGTCAGTGGATGACCTGTCGGGCAAGGACGTCTTCGTGCGCCAGTCGAGCAGCTACTTTGAGAGCTTGACCGCCCTCAACGAGCGGTTTGCGAGCGAAGGCAAACCGCCCGTGAAACTGACGCCAGCGCCGGAGGAGCTCGAAGACGAGGATCTGATGGAGATGGCCCATGCCGGCCTCGTCGATGTGCTCGTGGTCGATAACCATAAGGCGTGGTTCTGGCAGCGAGTGTGGCCGACGCTGAAGATCTATCCGACAGTCACGCTTCGCAGAGGAGGACAAATCGCCTGGGCCATCCGCAAGAACAGTCCACAGCTCAAGGCCGCGTTGAATACCTTCCTCGATGCGAACGGCGCGGAGTCATTGAACGCGCGGATGATCTTGCGGCGTTACCTGCTGAACACGCAGTACGTCAGCGCCGCCGCGGCCGATGCGTCGAGAAAGCGGTTTCTCGCGCTCGTGTCGCTCTTTCGTAAGTACGGCAGCCAGTACAGCATGGACTGGATGCTCATGGCGGCGCAGGGTTATCAGGAGTCGCGGCTGGACCACCGCGCGCGGAGCCGCGTCGGCGCGATAGGCGTGATGCAGGTGATGCCGGCGACCGGCCGGGACTTGAAGGTTGGAGATATCACGAAGCTCGAGCCGAACATCCACGCCGGAATCAAGTTCATGCGATCAATTGTCGATCGGTACTATGCGAACGAGCCGATGGATGAGGTCAACAAGGTCCTGTTCGCATTTGCGGCCTACAACGCGGGTCCGGGTCGCGTCCGGCAGCTACGCCGGGAAGCCGCGGCGCGTGGGCTCGACCAGAATGTCTGGTTCAATAACGTCGAGCGAATCGCGAGCGAGCGCATCGGTCGCGAAACCGTGACCTACGTCAGCAATATCTACAAGTATTATGTGACCTACCTCCTGATCCAGGGCCAGTACATCGAGCGGCGAACCCTCAAGGCAACCGGGTCGGACTAAGTCGTCCGCCGATTCGGCGTGAACGGCCCCGATCGCCACTCACCCACGCCATGTCGTGGACATTCCCGCAAGTTACTGTTATAATGCAGGTTATGTGGTCTCTTGATCCTGAGATCGCGAGGCAGCTTGCACGCGTCCGGGAGATGGTCACGCTGCAGCAGCAGACGCCCACGCGCGAGTGGCCGCTGTTCGTCGAGGAGTCGCGCGACGAGCTGCTCGTCGTCCGCGAGTGGCCAAACGGATCGATTACGGCCTACACGATGCCCAATCCCCAGGGCAGCAAGTAACTCCCGTCCGACCCAATCGATTCAATCGCTGCTCGCGCCGATCTCGCCGCTGTCGGTCTGGGGTAGACGCCAGAAACCGCGACAGGCTGCGATCCAACCACGTCCTACCGTGATCCTACCGGAATCCAACCCCGCGGCGGCGGTATGCCGTGGAAGAATCCACGGAATCACGCGGCCTACACAGCGTCCGATGAGGAGCACGCCATGCCTCAGTCAGCTTATCGAACAGAGTCACCTGTCCTTCCGCGGCCTTATCAGCCGACACGCACCGACGAAGACGATCTGATCGTCGGCGCCAGCGATGCGATGCGGTACGTGATGTCCCGTATCGATCAGGTCGCCCCGACCGATGCCACCGTCCTTCTGTACGGAGAGACGGGCACGGGGAAGGAACTGCTTGCGCGCGCGGTGCATCGCCGCAGTCCGCGGCGTCATCATCCGTTCGTCGTCGTCAACTGCGCGGCCATGCCGGCCGCGCTGATGGAGAGCGAGTTGTTCGGTCGCGAGCGCGGCGCGTTCACCGGCGCGCATACGTCGCAGATCGGCCGCTTCGAGCTCGCCAACCGCGGCACGATTTTTCTCGACGAAATCGGCGAGCTCGCGCTCGAGGTGCAGCCGAAACTGCTTCGCGTGCTGCAGGAGGGTCAAGTCGAACGGCTCGGCAATCCTCGAACGGTCGACGTCGACGTCCGCGTGATCGCGGCGACCAATCGCGATTTGTCGGAAGAAGTGCGGGAAGGACGATTCCGGCGCGATCTGTTCTACCGGCTGAATGTCTTTCCAATCACGCTGCCTTCGCTGCGGCAGCACCGCGAGGACATTCCGCAGCTGGTCCGCCATCTCGTGAGTCGTCTGGGCCGTACGTTGAACCGGCCGATCGACAGCATTCCCGACGAAGTGATGACGTCACTCCAGGCGCATGATTGGCCCGGCAACGTGCGCGAGCTGGAGAACGTGCTGCAGCGCGCGATCATTCTGTCACGCGGGAATACGCTCGCATCGGTCGATGCCGGCCTCTCGCCGATCGAGAGCATGGCCGCTCCGGAGAGCGCGACCTTGACGGAAATCGAGCGGCGTCACATCGTTCGAGTATTGAGCGGGGCGAGGTGGCGCATCGAGGGAAGCGGCGGCGCGGCCCAGGTTCTCGGCCTGAAGCCGAGTACGCTTCGGAGCCGCATGATGAAGCTCGGCATTGCACGACCACGCTGAGCTGCCGCGCCGGTCACGCGCTGGGGGCGCCCGGTCGGCCGAGGGGCTGGTGTCAGGGTGTCCGCAGCAGCCGGACAATGCGCGAGTGAACCTCGTCGAAGACGATGACCGGCTCGTCGCGCAGCAGGATTCGAATCCCCTTGAAGATTTGAAAGTCGCGTGAATTGAAGAACACGTCCGCGGTGTCGGCCGACTGCCACTCGGACAGCATCGTGAACGCGTTCGGATCGTCCGCGTCCGCCATCAGGCGGCTGCGCGCGCACCCTGACGCGCTGCGCATCCGCCGAACCGTTTCATCCGCGGCGCTGAGCACTTCATCGCGCTTGTGTGGTTGCACCCGAAAACCAATCGACGCGAGGAGCATACCGCGCGCTGAACTGACCGGCGGAGACGTCATGTCGCCCTCTTGCTGATCGCGCACACCTGCGCCCTCTGATTCCAAACGATCCCTGTCGACTGATCGGCCGATGCCGTCAACGTAGGCGGCGCGGCCGAACCCTCCCCGGGGGCCAAAGCGGTCAGACCGGAAAGGATAGGCGTACCAATCCTGCATAAGCACAAAACCTCGTCACAATTCCTCAGTGCCACCGGTGAAGCCGTGCTGCGCGACACACGATGTGCAACCGGTTTGCCGCACCGGTTGGCGCCGCAGAGGCCCGCTCTTGCAACGAATTGATGACGTAGTGTGACGAAATGCCACGAGGGGTCGCGGGCCGGCAACGGTATTCCGCAGAAGCGCGGGCGTCGTTCGGCAACCGGTTGGAAATCGCCGGTGGCGACGGTCTGACGTTCTGGCTCGCGATTTGACCGTCGGATGACACCACCATGAAGGTGATTGTTGCTGGCGCAATCATGTTGCAGGTGCTCGCCGTCGGCGTTCAGGCCGAGCCGGCAGGCCTTCTGAGCTGTGTTCGCCGTCCGCTCTGGGTGGTTCGAATCATCGCCGCCATGTTCGTTGGCGTGCCGGCGCTCGCCGTGGCATTGGTGAAATTGTCCGACGCCCCGGTTGGAATGAAAGTGTCGATCCTGTTGATGGCGATCGCTGCGATTGCGCCGCTCCTGCCACGGAAACTGTTCAAGATCGGCGTCGACGCTGGCTTTGCCGACAGCCTCTCCGTCGTCACGATGGTGCTCGCGATTCCGTTGGTGCCGATTACCGCGATGGTTCTCGGGGCACAGTTTGGCAGGGACATGGTCGTGCCGGCTGGATCGGTTGCCGCTACGCTGGCACAAACGTTTCTGGTGCCGTTTGCCGTCGGCATGGGTTTCAAGGCCGTATTCGGAAAGCGCGCGCTGCCTCTTGGCGAGTGGGCGAACACGATTAGCGTCATCATCATCGGCGCGATCGTGCTCGTGCTGGTCATCGCTCAGCGCGGGACCATTCTTGCCGTCCTCTGGCAGTCGCTGCCGCTTGTCGTGGGATTCGCTGTCGGCTCGCTGATGATAGGACACGCTGTTGGCGGACCGGATCCGGCCGAGCGGACCGCGCTCGCCATCGCGACCGTGACGCGCCATCCGGGGCTGTGCCTTCTGATTGCGACGGCCACGTTCCCAAATCTGCAGGTGCTGCCACCTATTCTCTCGCTGATCATCGGCTGCACCGTCGTGTCGATTCCCTATACCGCCTGGCGCAAGCGGGTTCTGGGTGCGCGGCCGCACGCTGCGCCACGGACAGCAAGCGCAGGATAGCGTCCGGCGCCACGGTGATCGCAGCGGTGTCCGCGCGGGCTCCCCTACGCTGCGTCGTGGAATCCACGAAAATCCGTGGAACCCGCCTTACCCAAGTCGCCGTCGCCTGGCATTTCTGAATAAGCCGCAACACCGGACGGTCATGCGTGGCACATGCCTTGAACGGCGGACCGCCATCCGTGCGACCGTGGCTCGATCACCGCTGGCCAATCTGGTCGCCGGCACAAGAAAGGACGGATCAATGTCAGGACGTATCGGAGTCATCATTGCCGGATTCATTCTTACGGCCGCAACCGTCTCGGCTCAGGGTGTCGAGGTCAGTGGAAACGTTGGCTACAGCCTGAGCGAAGGCGTCGGGACGTCACGCGGCCCACTACTCGGCCAGACGTTCGACCGCCTCAACATCGTCAGCGGTGGGACCTTCAATTTCACATTTGGTGTCTTCCTGAACGAGCAAATGGAGGTCGAATTCCTGTACGGCCAGCAGTCGTCAAGGCTCGACGCCGAGGGGAATGCCCCGACGCTGCAAGTGTCGGAGCTCAAGGTCCAACACTACATGGGCAATCTGGTCTACAACGCGGGGACCCACGATTCGAGGGTTCGTCCCTACTTCTTTGGCGGATTTGGCGCCACCAACTTTGCGTTTGGGCAGAATCTCCTCACCGGTTCCACCGGATCGATTCAGAACGACACGCAGCTGTCGACCAACTGGGGCGGCGGGGTGAAGTTCATGTTTAGTCAAAGCCTCGGCGCGAAATTCGGGGTTCGATGGACGCCGACCTACATGGGGAGCAGCACTGACGGGATCTGGTGCGATCCCTTCTACGGCTGTTGGCCGATCGGCCAGCATCACACGGTGAACCAGTTCGAAACCGCGGGCGGAATCGTGCTCAAGTTCTGACGATGAAAGGCGGAAGGTTGAATGCTGAATGACGGAAGGCCGAGCACTCGCGCTCGGCCTTCGTGTGATTGATTCGTCTCTCCGGCTCGATTACTTCGCGGTCGGTGCCTCGATCGCGATGAGCGCCGCCTGGGTGAAGGTGATGTCGATCTTGTCACCGGCCTTCACTCCCTCGATGTTCTTCTTGTTTTCAATCTTGCGGGTCACCGTGCGCCCGTCAGCAGTCTTGATCGTGATCGACGGCACAGAAGGGTCGACCGCGACGACGTCGACGGTGGCGGTCACCTGCCTCGACATCTGCGCACCAGGCTTCGCGCCCGGCGTCCGTGCTGCGTTCACCGTGTCGCCCGGCTTGCTTCCCGCCTCGCCGGGTTTTCGAACCTGAAACACCATCGATTCGTGGTAGCGGACCTTGAGCTTGTCTCCGACCTTCACCTGATCGAAGCGCGTGACGTCAGTTGGCACATACATCGTGTCCTCGGTGCCGTCCTCGCTGCGAAGCGTGATGATGCGATTGGCGGTGTCGATCGCCTGGACCGTTGCGGTCGCCGTTGCTACGTCGCTCTTGGTTACCGTCTTCTGTGATGGCGAACCAATTGCGAGGAATGCCGAAAGACAAACGAGTGAAATCGAGTGCATACGTCCTCCTGCGCGGCCGGGCTGCAACGGAGGTGCCGGGAGTAGGCTGGTACGGCGTCCGGAACCGAAGAACACAAAACGTGCGACGACGGGGTGCCCGCGCCTGCATCCGCAGGCGTTTACCGCAAAACCCTACCGCGATGCGCCGTGGGGGATCGTCAGGAGTCCACGGTCATGCGCGACTGCCTCCGGCGTCGTTTTCGGAGATTTTGAGCTGCGCTCGGAGGCATCTGCCGGTCTCCCCCGTGTGCGGACGAAACGGCGAAAGGCAGCGCGTCGTTAGACATCGAGGGCCCAGGGAGATGCCGAGGATGAACCGCTTCTTTTTCAATCGGAAACTGTCAGAATTTCGTTCGCGCTGGCAGTTAAGCTCAACTTTAAGAATATGTTAGAATCTGGTCGATTCTGGAAGGTCTCCGAGGGCACGGCCTTTGGACGGAGGGACCTTCTCCGGAGGGGTACCATGTCCGGAGCCTCCCTGTCCACGCCGCGCCGCGGCCTCGTAGTTGACTTTTTAACACCGATCGCCATTCGGGGAGCCGCCCGAATGGGTGTTCCGTTTCCCGGCCCGGGCCGGGAGTTCCCACGACGTCTCAAGGCCACATGGTAAACGTACCCACCGTTTTCGTCGTGGACGACGATCCATCCGTTCGCACCGCCGTAGAACGGCTGCTTGTGTCCGTCGGCCTGCCGTGCGAGACGTTTTCCACGGCTCCCGAATTCTTGAAACGAGCCGAAGCCGGCCTCGTCGGCTGCCTGGTTCTCGACGTCCGGATGCCCGGACCGAGTGGGTTGGATCTCCAGCGAATGCTGGCGAGCGCCGGTCACGAGATCCCCATCATTTTCGTGACTGCCCACGCTGATGTGCCGCTGACCGTGCGCGCGATGAAGGAAGGAGCGCTGGAGGTGCTGACCAAGCCCTTCGACGATCAGGCCTTCCTGGATCTCGTCAACCAGGCGCTCGAGACGGCCCGTCGCCGCGATGAACAGCGCGCCAAGCTCGGGCGGCTGTCATCGCGCTTCGATACCCTCACTCCCCGGGAACGAGAGGTCATGGCACTCGTGGTCACGGGGATGCTCAACAAGCAGATCGCCGGCGTCCTCGGAACGACGGAAAAAACGGTGAAAGTCCATCGCGCACAGGTCATGCACAAGATGGAAGCCGATTCTCTCGCGACGCTCGTCCGCATGGCCGATTCGCTCGGCAATGGCGCCGCTCGAAACTGATTCTCCTCAACAGTTTCCGTGGTACCGTTGGACCAAGGTCCAACCCCTTTACCACCTAAGTCCAATGGTTTCTGAGTCCCCCACGCAATAGCGTGGCGGCATTCTAGAATCATCGAATTGGGGGGCGGCAGGCCCTGTCGGGCTGCACCGTGGCTCCATGAACTCCTTTGCCGAAATCGAGAGATCCATCATTCGGCGGACGATAAGGGCGCTCACAACCTGGCCGCTGCTGCTTGGATTATTGGCGCTCATCACGATTCCAGCCGATCGAACCGCGAGAGCGGGCTCGCCTGAAACCGGGGGGACGAAGGTTCTGGTCCTCTACACCGACCGGCGAGACTTGCCGTCTACCGGTCGCGTGGACGATGCACACCGAATCGCGCTCGCCCAGGGCCTCGGCAGCCGTCTCGACTACTACAGCGAGTACATCGACCTGATTCGGTACGAAGATCCGAAGTACCAGGCGGCGCTTCACGAATACCTTCGCAGCCGATACAGCGATGTCCCCCTCGACGTCGTCGTGGCGGCGAGCACGGCCGTCCTGGACTTCGTGACGGCGAATCGCGATCTCTTCGGCGATGCGCCGCTGGTGTTTGCCGCAAACGAAAAGGTGCCGCGGCCGCCGAACTCGACCGGCATCAGGACGAAAACGGAATTCGGCGGCACCATCGCGCTGGCCATGGCGCTGCAGCCACACCTGAAACACGTCTACGTCGTCAGCGGCGCGTCGAAGTTCGACAAGTCATACGAACAGCTGGTCGCCGGGCAATGCTCGACCTATACGGATCGCCTGACCTGTCACTACCTGTCTGGGCTGGCGATGGACGATCTGCAAACGCAGCTGAGTCACCTCCCGCCTGATTCGATCATCTTCTTCTCGTCATTTCTGTACGACGGGGCCGGCAACACTTTCCCTCCCGTCGAACTGTTCGATCATCTCTCGGCGGCCGCGAACGCGCCGATCTACAGCGTGGCCGAGCAATCCATTGGTCACGGCGTCGTCGGCGGACGTGTCCGCGCGTCGTCGATCGTGGCGCAGAAAACGGCGGCGCTGGTATTGCGCGTGCTCGCCGGCGAGAAGGCTGACAGCATTCCGGTCACCGACGAGAACGTCTTCGTTTCGCAGGTCGACTGGCGGCAGCTCGAGCGCTGGCGTATTCCCGAAGAACGCGTACCGTCCGACTCTGTTGTGCTGTTTCGCGAGCCCTCAATCTGGTCCAGTCACCGGCCGTACGTCGTTGGCGCGTTGGCGATTTTCGTTGCGCAGCTCGCGCTCATTGCGGCGCTGGTGACCCAGCGTCAGCGGCGCCGCAGCGCCGAGGGCGCGTTACGGCGCACCGAAGCGCGCAACACCGCAATTCTCCGGACGGTCCCCGATTTGATGTTCGTGCTCAGTCCAGAGGGCGTATACCTCGATTATCACGCGCCGAGTGCCGACGCGCTCTTCGTACCACCCGAACACTTCATCGGCAGGCACATGCGCGACGTGCTGCCGCCCGATCTCGCGCAGGCGTTCGAGCCGTTGCTCCGGCAGGCGAGCGCCGGTGGAGAGCCGGTGTCTTTCGAGTACACCCTGCCAATTGGCGGGAGCGGCCGGAACTTTGAAGCGCGAATCGTTCGATGCGACAACGACACGGTGATGTGCATCGTCCGCGACGTCACGGCCAATCATCGTGCCGGCGAGGAATTGCATCAGGCACAGGCGGAGCTTGCTCAGGCCACACGGGTCCGATCACTGGGCGAGCTCGCCACGGGCATCGCACACGAGGTGAATCAGCCGTTGTCGGCGATCATCACCAACGCTCGCGCCGGGCTCCGTCGACTCGACGCCTCTGGCGCGCCTGAAGATCTTCGCGACGTGCTGCAGGACATCGTCAGCGATGGCAGGCGCGCGACCGACGTGATCAACCGAATTCGAGGACTCGTCAAGCAATTGCCGTTGCGGCCGGCGCCGCTCGACATCAACGAAGTCATCGACGACGTCGTTGCGCTCAGCCGGCGGACACTGCATCAGCATCAGGTCGCCGTGGAGGTGCATCGCGCGCCCAATCTTCCGATGGTCACCGGCGATCGTGTTCAGCTCCAGCAGGTGCTGTTGAACCTGGTGCTGAACGCCACCGACGCGATGCGGATGGGCCACATCGACGGCCGGCTGCTGGAGATCAACTCGACGCGAAGCAACGGCGTCGTCAAGGTCAGCGTTCACGATTCGGGTCCGGGACTGAACGAGTACAGCGTGCGACGGATCTTTACGCCGTTCTTCACGACCAAACCGGACGGCATGGGTGTGGGCCTGTCGATCAGCCGATCGATTGTGGAGGCGCACGGTGGACGGCTATCGCTCAGCCGCAACTCGGAAAAGGGCGCAACGTTCGAGTTCGAATTGCCGGTGTCATGACGGTCGGGTGGTCGAATCGCGTCGGTCGAAGGGCACCATGCTGACGACTCCGGTCGTATTCGTGGTCGACGATGATCCGTCGGTGCGGACGGCGATCTCGCGGTTGATCGCATCGGTCGGCCTGCCAGTGCAGTCGTTCAGCAGCGCCGAGGAATTCCTCGGCCACATCGGCTGCTCACCGGCTGGCTGCCTGGTACTTGACGTTCGAATGCCAGGCTGCAGCGGCCTGGACTTACAGCGCCGGCTGGTCGAGGAGGGTTACGACCTTCCGATCATTTTCATCTCCGCGCACGCCGATGTGGCGCTGACCGTGCGCGCGATGAGGGCCGGCGCGCTGCAGGTGTTTACCAAACCGTTCGACGACCAGGCTCTGATCGACACCGTCTGTGAGGGGCTCGTCCAGGATCGTCAAAGGCGAACCCACCGGGAGGAGCTGATCCGCGTCCGTCGACGCTTGTCGCGGTTGACGTCACGGGAGCGGGAAGTGCTGACCCTGGTCGTCACTGGCATGCCAAACAAGCAGATTGCGTCGGCACTCGGTACCTCGGAAAAGACGGTCAAGTCACAGCGTGGCAAGGTGATGCAAAAGATGCAGGCTCCTTCGCTCGCCGACCTGGTTCGGATGGCGGATCGGCTCGCGCTGGCGGGAGATCTCTTGCCTCGTCAGCAAGGGTAGAACGTGCGCTTTTACATCCTGGTTATGTCGTTGGACCAAAGTCGCATGCTGACGGGCCCTAGGTCCTATGGATCAATGGGTTCTGGCCGCCTTATAAAAGGCGCACATTAATCCATGAAGCATTTCCTCGCGTATCGGTTCGACGAGCGGGAGCGCACGTTATGGCGCGGCACGGAGGAGATCCGGCTGACGCGCAAGGCATCTTCCATTCTGCAGTGCCTGATCGAGGGTGCCGGTCGAATCGTGACCCACGAGTCGATTCTGGCCACCGTCTGGCCGGGCACGCACGTACAGGCAGACAATATCAAGGTGCTTGTCCACGAAGTTCGTGCAGCGCTCGAGGACGATCCGCGCGACGCGCGTTTCATTCGCAGTGAGCCGGGACGGGGCTACACGTTTATCGCGCCGGTGCTCGATGCGCCGCTGCTGCAGGCCGACTCGCGCGACAGCGCCATCTCGTCGATCTTCGTGAACCATCACGAGGATCTGGCGCGATTGTCGGCGACGCTCACCGATCCGACGCGCACCGACTGTCGCGTGGTTCTCGTCGAAGGTGAGCGCGGCATGGGCAAGACCGCGCTGTGCGACGCCTTCATGAAAATGGCGAGGGACGTGCCGTCAGTGCGAATCTGCTACGGACAATCCGTCGCCCACGCTGGCAAGGCCGAGCCGTACCAACCCATCGCCGACGCGCTGCATCACTTGTCTCGCCAGTCGCCGATGACGATGCCGTCGTTATTCTCGCAGCACGCACCGACCTGGCTCGCCCGGCTGCCGCCATGGATCGCGGACGCCGCGCCGCCAGCCGACGACTCGCGCTACGAGCCGACTCGAATGCTGCGTGAGATCAGCGCGTTGCTCGAGGCCATGGCTGCTGACGTCACCACGGTCATCGTGCTCGACGATCTGCAGTGGGCCGATCTGGAAACCGTGGAACTGCTCCGAGCTCTGGCCCGGCGTCACGCGCCGCTGCGCACGATGGTTCTCGCAACCTACTCGCCGTTCGCCACGACGGTGACCGCGGCGGCGTTGCGAAGCCTCGCAACCGAACTCCGCGCGACCGGTCCGACGCCGCCGACGACGCTCGGTCCGCTCGAGGAATCCCACGTGCGTACCTATCTGGCCGAGCGCTTCGGCAGCGGACCGATCGAGGCGCTGTCGCGGATGGTGCATCGGCTGTCGGGCGGCAATCCGCTTGTGATGGTGTCGACGATGGACGCGCTGGTCACGGCCGGGACCATCGTCGTCGAGGGAGATGGGTGGCGCTTGCGGCACTCTCCCCGCACGATCGAACGTTCGCTGCCATCGACCGTTCTCGATTTGATGCTCTGGCGCTTCGATCAGCTCGAGGGTGAGGATCGCGTCGTCCTGGAATCTGCGGCCGCGGTCGGAAGCGAATTCTGCGCAGCCGATGTGGCGAAGGCTTCCGGGACAGAGTCGTCGATTCCGATCGCGCGTCGTCTCGAGACGTTGGGCGAGCGTGGATTCATTTCACGTCGCGGCCGACGAACCAACCCCGCACCGACGGCCGATAGTGTCTACCGCTTCGACCACCCGCTGCACGCGCAGATGCTTGCGGGCCGCGCTCCTGTCTTCGACCAGCTTCGCGCGCGGGAACGCCTCGCCTCCGACGGCGGCTCCCACCAGCGCGTCGGCTGAGCTCGCCACCGACGCCCTCCGCAGGTTGTGAGAGGATTACAATACGCCGCGCCGGCGGAGGCGCGGCTTTGAGTCCTCCGGGGCTTTGCCGTGTCATACACGATGACCGCTGACGAACCGACCTGGACGCCCTGGACGCGACCCCGGATCGCGGTGCCTGTTCTCGCGGCTGCGACGTGCGTCGGTTACTATCTCGCCTCTCTGATCGGACTCCAGCTGCGCTTCCTGCCGGCGACGACCTCGATCATGTGGCCGCCTAACGCCGTCCTCACGGCGGCGCTCGTGCTGGCGCCGCCTCGACGCTGGTTCGCCATCCTGCTGTGTGTGCTGCCGGTGCACATCATCATCCAGATCGGTACGGGCTGGCAGTTGTCCCTGATCCTTGCGCTGTTCGTGACCAATTGTTCGGAAGCGCTCATTGCGGCGGGGGGCATGTCGCTCCTGACCAACAAGCCGTGGCGGTTCGACACCGTGCGTGGACTTGCGGCGTTTTTCCTGGCGGCGGTACTGATTGCGCCGATCGTTTCATCGTTTGCGGATGCGGCGGTCGTGAGCCTGGTTCGAGGCGAGGATTACTGGCGCGTCTGGAGCAATCGCACGGCGAGCAACGTCCTGGCGGAGTTGACCGTCGTCCCCGCTGCCGTCGGCGGAACGTTGATGCTGTTGCGGTGGTGGCGGCAGGGCGCCTGGGTGCCGCGGTTCGAAGCGGTGGTTCTCGTGGCGAGCCTCCTCGGCATCGCCTGGCTCAATCTGACCGAGTCGGTGAGTCAAGTCCCCGCGCTCCGGGCGATGTCCAGCCAGATGCCGCTGGCGCTGCAACTGCCATTCCTTCTCTGGGCTGCGATGCGGTTCGGACCAACCGGAGCGGGTCTCACGATCCTGCTGACCAGCATCGTCAGTGCCTGGGCGGCGGTGCACGGCAACGGTCCGTTCGGCGCAACGGCACCGGCGACGACCCTCACCGCGCTGAGGCTGTCGCTCATCGTGGTGGCGTCGACGCTCATGTGGCTCGCGACGCTTGCCGAAGAACGACGCCAGACGCAGCGCGCGCTTTCGGTCCGGCTCGAGTTCGAAGGCCTCCTCGCGCGTCTCTCGTCCGCGCTCGTGCAGCAACCCAGCGACGAGACGCCGCGAGTGCTGGAGAAGTGGCTCAGCCGCATCGGACGGGTGCTTGGTCTCGACTGCTTGAGAGTGTTCTCGGCCACATCGGTGACGCCTGTCTACACATGGATTGACGCCGACGCCAGCCGTGAGGAGGCGGCGATCCTGTCGCAACATCTGGCGTGGGCGCAACGAAGCCTCCACTGGCAGGATGCAATCCTGGTCCCCGACGCGGCGGGTGCAGATTCCGAACGGCGAGCGGCGCCGTCGTTAGATTTCAAGGTTGGCGGTGCGATTCCGCTGGCCGGAGCGGGTCAGATGCTCGGCGCGCTCACGTTCAGTTCCTTCAGCGAGCCGATTGCCGACGGCAACCTTCCCGCCAACCTCTGGCTGATCGGTGAGGTGCTTGCGCCGGCGCTCCGCCGACAACGCTCCGAGGATGCGTTGAGACAGAGCGAGGTGATGAAGTCGGCGATTCTCCAGTCATTGACGACTGGGGTGGCGGTCATCGATCGCGATGGATGTCTGCTGCAGTCGAACGCCAAATGGGAACAGGGCACGCGTGGGTGGGACTGGATCAATCTCCAGATCGGAGCCAACCTGATCGAGGCGAGCCGAATCGCCGGCGACCACGGTCATCAGCTCGCGCGCGACATCAGCAACGGTGTCGCTGCAGTGCTCGATCGGAGCCGCGCTCGTTACGTCGTCGAACGGATGGCTGATTCCGGGGCGGATACTACGTGGTGGTCGCTCACGGCGGTGCCATTGAATCGACCTGAAGGAGGCGCGGTCCTCATTCGCGCTGATATCACTGAACTCCGTCGCGCCGAGATGGAAGCGCAACGAAGCCGGCAGGAACTCGCGCACGTTGCGCGGGTGTCCACGGTGGGAGAAATGACCGCGTCGCTTGCGCATCAGCTGAATCAGCCACTCGCCGCGATCATGACCAACGCGCAGGCGGCCGGGCGGATGCTCAACGCGGCGAACCCGGACGTCGACGAGGTGCGGGAGATTCTGCAGGACATCGTCCGGGACGACCGCCGCGCGAGCGACGTCATCCAGCACCTCAGAAAACTGCTGCGTAAGGGCGAGCTGGAGATGACCGGCGTCAACCTGACGGCCGCCATTCGTGACGTCGTCGATCTGGTGGGCGCTGAGGCGATCGTCCGCAACATTCTCGTCTCGCTTGAATTCGGCCATGAGCCCGTGTTCGTGACCGGCGATCGAGTCCAACTGCAGCAGGTCATTCTGAACCTGATGCACAATGCCATGGAGGCGATGGCCGAGCAGGAAGTCGCCGGCCGACGAATCGTGATTAGCTGCCGCGACAAAGACGGGCTGATTGCCGTCAGCGTGAGCGATTCAGGACCAGGGTTGCGCGCGGGTACGGAGGAAGTCGTCTTCGAACCGTTCTACACCACCAAGACCGGCGGAATGGGGATGGGACTCTCGATCGTTCGTTCGATCGTCGAAGCGCACGGCGGATCCATTCGCGCGAAGAACGATACGAGCGGTGGGGTGGTCGTCGAATTCCAGTTGCCCCCGGCCGTGGTCGAGGCCGCATAGGAATGCTGAATGTTGATGGCTGAATGCTGATTGGCCCTGCTGGAATTCGAACCGGATCTCGGACTTCGGATCCCCGTGGAGTTTCCTCAGACTGATCGCACGATGCAGCGGAAACCCAGATGGCACGTGGACGTGTCGATGGGTTCCGGGAACCTCGCCGCCGGACGATAGCGTCGGCAGTAGTTCGGCGCACACAGGTGCGACCCGCCTTTGATCACTTTGCGCGGAATTCGAATCTCCGGCTGTCGCGGATCGTAGCTGTCGGCTTCCTTGCCTCCGCGCGGATTGTGCGGCGTGCAGCAGGCCTTGATCGGTTCGGAACCGGACCGCGGCGTGTACCAGTCGGTCGTCCATTCCCAGACGTTGCCGATGGTGTCCACCAGGCCGTATCCATTCGCCGGAAACGATCCCACCGGTGATGTGCCTTCGAACCCATCCTCGACGAGGTTCTGCCAGGGAAACTCTCCCTGCCAGAAATTCGCCATCAGGTGGCCACCCGGCGTCAATTCGTTGCCCCACGCATATTCCGTGTCCTCCAGGCCTCCCCGCGCGGCGAATTCCCACTCCGCCTCCGTCGGCAGTGCCTTGCCGGCCCACTTCGTGTAGGCTTCGGCATCGGCGTACGCGATTTGAACGACAGGGTGCGTGTCGAGGCCGTCGAGCGTCGTATTCGGTCCGCGCGGGTGCCGCCAGTCGGCGCCGAAAACGAAATTCCACCAATTCTGAAAATTCCGCAGGTCGACTCGATGCGGGGGCTTGATGAACACGAGTCCGCCTGGCTGCAACATCTCCGGCTTGGCTCCCGGGTAGTCCTCCGCGTTCGGAGCAATCTCGGCGAACGTGACGTGCCCGGTCTCTCGCACGAATTTCTCGAACGCCGTGTTGGTGACCGGCGTCCGATCCATCCAGAAGCCATCAACGGAGACGCGCTGTATTGGCCGCTCTTCGGGGTAGTGATGCTCGGAGCCCATCCGATAGGTCCCGCCGGGGATCCAGACCATGTCGGGGAAGGGCGGTGTGCGTGGTGACGAAACGGCAGATTGTCCAGTGTCGACCATACTCATTGATACACCCGTTGACCGTGCGGGGGCAGATCTAATCCCGCATCACTGTCAGAGGGTCGGTGGCCAGCGCCTGCCGAGCTGGAAGGACGCTCGCGATCGCGACGGCGATCAGAAGCGTCGCGGGCGCGGCCAACCAGATCCACACGGTTAGAGACCCCGCATTCGGTGTCACGCGCGTCAGCCACCTCGCGACGAACACCGATCCAAAAAGCCCGACCGCCGTTCCCGCTGCGGCGAGACGGACGCCTTCGAACAGGACGTCACGAATCAGCCGCCAGCCCTTCGCACCGAGGGCGAGCCGAACGCCGAACTCGCGGCGCCGCTGACGGGTGGCGTCGCTCATCGCACCATAGAGCCCCAGGACGCCCAGCCCGAGGGCCATCGCCGCAGACGCCCCGACTAATACCGTCGCGATCCGCTCGGGCGCGAGCGCGACCCGGCTCAGGTGCTGTTCGAGCGTACGAACGTCCCCTGGCCCGCGGCCACCCGGGACGCCGCTGAGCGCTTTGCGAACGGCCGTCAAGGTCGCGTCGGTGGCGTTGCGGGTCTGCAGGATCACCGTCATATGCGGAAGAAAATCCTGCGTCATCGGCAGATAGATCGCTGGCTCGGCGCGCCGTTGCGCGGTGCGAAGTACCAGCGACCGCACCACGCCGATGATCTCGGTGCGGCGTCCTGCCGAGTCGATGACAGCCGCACCGACACCGTTGCCTCCGAAGTACAGCTCGTTCGCTTCCTGATTGATCACGCCGACGCGACAGCCATTCGTCGTCGCAAAATTCGAGAAGATCTTGCCGGCGGTTGGCGTGAGGCCCATCGCGTCGAAATAGCCGGGCGAGACCACGTTGGATTCGAGTACGGCGGACAACGGCCGCGATCGATCGGGAACCTGAAAATGCGGGCGCACTCGATCGAGCGGCGGGGGAGGCTGGTCGGCGTAGTAAAAGATGATCGGAGCCTGTTCGCCAGGTGCCTCGCGCATCGCCACGACTCCGATGATTTCGATCCGCTGGCCGGACGGATCCTGAACCGAATGGCCCACGGCGTCTCCGCCGAACAGCTCCTTCGCGGCCTGTTCGTTCACGATCGCGACACGGCAGGATTGAGCCGTGTCTGCGCCGCCGAACATGCGCCCGGAGCGTGGTGGCACGACGACGTGTTCGAGGGATGCGGGAGTGAATGTCGCGACGGTCATGACCGCATCACGCAGCGGCAGCCCGGCGGGCTCAACCCGAACGGATTGCCATCCAGGCCGGCTTCCTGGCGGCGTGCCCGACCAGGCCGCGGACACGATACGGGGCGCCGACATCGCCGCCAGTTCCGCATCGTGAAAGTACTGGAGACCGAGATCCGGACGGGCGAACAGCTCGCGCGCCTCGAGAGTCGCCAGGATTGCGCCCCGCAGGTGCTGGCCCATCTTCGTCTGAAGCGCCGCTTGAAACCCGGTGAGCAGAATCGCCGCCGAAATGACGAGAAGACAGCAGCACGCCATCTGCGCCGCGACCAGTCCCGCGCGGACCCGCTGCATCGCCGTTGAAGGCCCCGCAGTCTCGCGACGCAGCACGGCCGCGGGGTCGTCGTGCCGCGTTTCAAACAGCGGAAAGAGGCCACACGCGATCATGATCGCGAGGCATGCCGCCGACGCGCCGAGCGTCCCAGGCAGATCGGCGACGAACTTGAGCTGCCCGGCGTCCTGTTCGAAGAGGAATGACGGAATGAGTCTCGTTGTCCACAGCGCAAGGAGAACTCCCAGCGCTCCGCCAATCACCGAAACAAGGATCGCGTCAGAGAGCAGCTGGCGTGCCAGGCGGCCGCGACTGGCCCCGATCGCGATACGCACGGACGTTTCGCGCGACCGCGCTGAAGCGCGCGACAGGAGGAACGTGGCGACATTGACGCACGCAATGAAGAACACCGCCGCCGCCGCCGTCGACAGCAGTCCTCCCATGCGCTGCAAGCCGCTCGAGACCTCCGGCGTCATCCCGGTGTAAGCGAGGACCGCGACGATGTTGTCGCTTCGGACGGCGTTCAGCGCCGCCTGGGCCTGCGTGCGCGAAACTCCCGGGCGCAAGAGGCCGAGCACCCAAAAGGTCTGACGAGTCCGATCTCGCGGCTGCAGCGTTCGTTCGTCGAGAGGCACCCACGCGTCCACATCGCTGCCGACGTAAAGCCCCTCGAGCCATTCCGGCGCCACGCCTGCGACACGCCCCTTCACCTCATCGATCGAGACGGGGTGCTGACGAAGGTCCGCCTGCCCACCAAATTCGCTCTGCCAGATACGATGACTGAGTACGACGCCGCCATTCGGCGGGAGTTGGAGAAGAGCAGCGAGCTCCGGTGTGATCGTGGCAACGGACATGACCGACGATCGCCCATCGACCATGACGCTGCTGCGAGAGACGCGGGCGGCGCCAAGCAGCTCGAACGGGCCGGCTTCGGTTCGCAACGCGAGGAACGCGTCGTACGACAGCGGCCCGAATCCGTCCTGCGCGTCACGGCCGAACACCGACGCGACCCGATCTCTGTCAGGAATCGGGAGGTCGCGGGTGACCAGGCCGCGCACGAATCCAACGACCGCCGCGTTGCTGCCGATGCCCAAGGCAATCGTGAGCAGGAGCGTGAGCGAGAGGACAGGGTTTCGGATCAGCGTGCGTGCCGAGTACTTGAGATCGGTCCAGATCATCCGGATGAAGCCGTGCCAGCGGTGTACCAGGCCAGAACCGAGAGAGGCCCTTTATGGGATGCGATCGGCCGGTTGATCATGTCCGAATTCGGGACTGAGTGTCGGGAAATGGGACGAGCGCACCGCATCTCGAGGATGCCGCTCTTTAGGACAGCTCCAACGCTTCTACCCGAGAACGGAGAAAGTCCTGCTCTGATCTGTTGACGTTCGACGCAAGTGCCTTCTCGTATTCAGCAGCCGCTTCTTCCTTCCGGCCGAGGCGTCTCAGGAAATCCGCGCGGATGGCATGGAAGAGGTGATACCGATCGAGATGATGTCGATCAGCGTCCAGGCTGTCGATCAACTGAAGCGCGTCCGCCGGCCCTTCCAGCTCCGCAACCGCCACCGCACGATTGAGCGCGACGATGGGGCCAGGAGCGAGTGCAAGAAGGTGATCGTACAGCTGCAGGATCTGACGCCAGTCTGTCGAGGCGGCCGTCGGCGCGTCGCTGTGCACGGCGTTGATGGCGGCCTGAATCTGGTAGAGGCCTGGCCGATTTCGCCGCAGACAGTGGCGGACGATCGCCTGGCCTTCGGCGATCAGGGCATGATTCCAGAGGCTCCGATCCTGGTCGGCGAGGAGGATCAGCTCGCCGCGCGGCCCAAACCGCGCCGTCCGCCGAGACTCGGTCAGCAGCATGAGCGCGAGCAGCCCCAGCACCTCCGGTTCGTTGGTGATGAGTTCCGCGAGCACGCGTGCGAGGCGGATGGCTTCTCGACAGAGGTCCTCGCGTACGAGGTGGTCGCCGGCCGAGGCGGCATAACCTTCGTTGAAAATCAGATAGATGACGGCCAGGACCGCGCGGAGCCGTTCTGGCAACTCGTTCTCACCGGGCACGCGATACGGAATGCCCGCGTCGCGAATCTTTGCCTTCGCTCTCACCAGCCTCTGCGCCATCGTCGGCTCAGGAGTCAGAAACGCGCGTGCGATCTCCGCCGTCGTCAGTCCGCCAAGGAGTCGAAGCGTCAACGCCACTTGAACGCTGGTAGCGAGCGCCGGGTGGCAGCAGGTGAAGATCAATCGCAACCGCTCGTCGCGCACGGGCCCCTCCTCCTCCTGGTCGTCGACGTGGCTCGCGTGCAGCAGGGCGGCCTGCGCGTGGCGATCCTGGCGTGACGACTCACGGCGCAACCGGTCGATAGCGCGGTTCCGCGCCGTCGTGATGATCCAGCCGGCCGGACTTGGCGGGATTCCGTCTGCTGGCCATCGCTCGATCGCGGCGGTGAACGCATCCTGGACCGCTTCCTCGGCGATGTTGATGTCGCCGAACGCGCGAACCAGGACCGCCACCGCGCGACCGTACTCCGTGCGAAAAACGTGTTCGATCTCAGCGACCGGAACCGTTAACATCGGCTGTGTCAGTTCCCAGCTTCCTCTCGGAATGGCCGCACCTCAATCGGAAGCGTTGTCGCGCTCGCGAGCTTCCGCCCCCAGGCGAGCGCCGCGTCGAGGTCAGCTGCTTTGATGATCGTGAACCCGCCGATATGTTCCTTCCCTTCGGCAAACGGCCCATCGATTGTCAGGATCTCTCCCTGCTGAGGCCGCAGCACGGTTGCGGTGCCGGGCTCATGCAGGCCTCCCGAGAATACCCACGCGTTGGCGGATTTCATCTCGTCGCGAAGCGCGTAGACGTTGCGCATGATTCTCTGCAGTGATTCGGGGGGAGGAGGGGGTCCGTCAGGCTGATACACGCTGAGCAGATATTGCTTCATCTGTCGATCTCCTGATGCCACAACGGCATTATGCCGGCTTGTCATCATCTATACGAACGGCAGGAGGGGAGATCGACGGGATTGCTGATTGTTGATTGCTGATTGTTGATTGAGAGGCGCGAAGCTCTTCAATCAGCATTCAGCAATCGGCAATCAGCATTTCATGCGGGCTCTTCTATCAGCATTCAGCAATCAACATTCAGCATTTCTTTATCGTCGTCGGCCGCCGCCACCGCCGCCCCGTGACCGAGTGCCACCGCCGCCGCCGCGATAACTGCCGGTGCCGCTCGTGCCGCTGCCGCCGCGATAGTTGCCGTAGTCGCCGGTGCGCGTCGTCCCTTCGCTGCGCGCCCGGGCGTCGCGATTGAGCTGGTCCGTGGTGCTTCGATCGACGGAGCTGGGTGAGCTGGTTGTTCCCGCCCGGTTCCCCGAGCGTTCAGTGGGTGTGGGTCGTTCACCGCTCGGCTGGTTGGGTGTGTTGCTCCAGTTGCCGTTATCGTACTTCTGCCACGTGCCGTCCTGACGCCGGTACGCGTTTCCATCCTTGCCGGCGTAAATGTCGCCGCCGCTGCCAGCTGCCACTCTCCCGCCTTCAGAGCCTTTGCGTATGACCGCGTTGCCTTCGTCGCTCCTCACGGTGCGAGTTGTGTTACCAGTGCGATTGTTGGTGTAGCGATTGGTCTTCGCCCAGTCGTCGCCGCGCTGCACTGCGGTCGAGCCCCAGCTGCCATAGACGTTGGAGCCCTGACGGGTCTGAGCGTAGGTTCCGGTGCGCGGGTTGTAGGCCTGCGCTACGCCGCGCGCCCCATACGGTCCGTAGGCCGCCGCGCCGCGCGCGTAGGTTCCGGTGCGCGGATTGTAACGAGCGCCCACGCCGGCGCCGCCGTACGGTCCGTAGACTCGCGCGCTTCTTCCGTAGGCTCCGGTCCACGGGTTGTAGAACGCGGAGTATCCGTAGGTCGGGAAATAGGGGTAGTAGTACGGATAGAACCCGCCATATCCGTAGTACGGCGGGTAGTACCACCCGCTGCCCCACACCGTGCAGCCCCAGGCGACCATCATCCCGGTGTAGCCCGCCGCGGCCGCGAAGGTGACCCATTCATCGTCGTTGTCCTCGACGGTGACGTAGGTCACGTGATTCGCCGGTGAGCTGACGGGAATCTTGTAGATTTCCTGCGGCACCGAGCTCGCGACTTCCCACACGCCCGTCGGCGTCTTCCCGACGAACCAGACGCCGTTGTAACACATGTAATACGAGTCACCGACCTTGAAGACGTCCTTGTCGGTGTTGACCGCGCGCTGAACCGTCGTCTGCTCGATCGGTTGGAACTGCGGATCGCCGCCATAGTCGACCACGGGAGCCTTGAGCTCCTTCTTGTTGACGCGAGCAGTCTGTGGGATCTGCGCAACCAGGACCGCCTCTGCCGCCTGATCGGTGCCTGGCACGGACGCCAGCACACGCGAACGCTCGTGCTCGAGCGAGATCTTCTTGAAATCTTCCGGCAGTGATGTGGTCGCGAACTTCCACGGGCCGACGAAGTCCGGCGCGGAGAACCATCGGCCGGCGACCAGGTAGTAGACGTCGCCAGTCTTGCCCATCCGGAACACGTCGCTCTCCGTGTTGCTCACCCACATGAGCCCCGTGCCCTTGACTGGCTGGTAGGCCGGCTCGCCGGTCAACAGAATCAACTCCGCAGGTTTGGTGCTGATGAAGATCTTCGGCACGGCCGACGCCGCCACCGTTTTGCCGGGGAGGCTCGCCTTGACGTCTTTCCAGTTGTCTTCGGCCGGCAGCTTCGTGAAGCTGTCCGGAAGCTTTCCGGCGGGCGCCCATGGGCCTTTCACGTCGGTGGCCTTCAACCACGTGGCGTCGTTCCGCAGATACAACGTGTTCGTCGGTCCATACTGAAACAGGTCCCAGTTCGTGTTGACGGCGTACTTCAGATCGTTGTCCTTGATCGGACTCCAGATCGGATCGCCATCGAGATTCATGATCACCGCGGGCGCCTTGCTGAAGAAGATGGTCGGAGGATCGGCCTTGATGCCTTCAACATTCTTCGGGACGATCTGACTCTTATCCAGATTGGCGAGCACACGATCGAGTGCGATCACCTTCTCGTCGTCTGGAAGCGCTTTGTCGATCGCACCGACGATGGTCTGCACCTGATCCTTCGGGAGTGTCTGAAAGTTGGCTTCAGATACTTTGATGTTCCGCAGGCTGACCAGACGGTCGCTGACCGATACCTGCGTGTCCGCCTCGAGCTTGACCGTGCCGACCGCAGGCTTCTCCGATCCGGCCGTTCCAGTCGTCGCGCTCTGTGCTGGCGCGTTGTGTCGGACCGACACGGCGCTGAATGCCACGACGTGCTTTTGATTCTCCCAGCTGGAGATTTGCGGTTGATAGAGCAGGACGCTGGCGCCTCCGGCGTCGAAGTATCTCGGCCATCCACCGTCAACCGGTGCGGTCGCAGCCGGAGCCGCGGCCGGCTTTGCCGCTGACTGTGCCGCTGGTTTTGCGGGCGGTGCGGTCGATGCTGCCGGCTTTGCGGTTTGACCCGCCGGAGCCTGCCCGGCGATCAGCGGTGTCAACGGCTGTATGAACAGGCTGACCGCGGCGGCGACGGCAGCACCCGCGTGTCGGCGTTGATGGTTCTTCACTCTCGATCCTCCTGAGGTCACGAGGAAAGCCACGTGCGCGCTTGGGTCAGCTCGCTTTCAGGGAAATACTCCACCGACGCCTTGCGCAGGCCGGCGCCGGCGAACATCATCGCCTGGCTCTTCCACTTGTCATCGCCGACGATCGCGATCTGCTGAATGCTGTCGCCATGCTTGACATAGAACGACAGATCGTTCCAGTCCGATCGTGCTTCCCATCCCTCGAATCCGGTGAGATTGAACAGGAGCTTCACCGGACCCACTCGATTGATCTCGCCGGCCAGCCGTTCCTCACAGGTCTTGAGGTCGGATTTCCGCAACTGGCCCCACATCTCCAGCAGGTAGATGTTGTCCTTCTCCCGCTTCATGTCGATCGGCACGATCGGTCGCCTCCCACCGGCCCTCCGTAGATCCCCACGTTATGTCGTGGGGACCCCGGTAAGGATCTCAGAAATGCTGTGGAAACAGCCGCAGGTACTTCTGCAAGAGCAGGGAGTATGCCGCGATTAATCCGCCACAGGAGACTGAGTGGAACCACGATGCGCTGAGCCCCTGGATCGAGACCAGCCTATTCGATCTCACCATCGTCTCCAAGTTGCCGGAGTGCCTCCGGAATGGCGGACCGCCTCCAGCGTCAGTTGCGAACGACCCGCGCAACCGCGCCGGTCCGGGCGCGGACGAGAACGGCTTGACTGTTGCAGCGGCCCCGGGAAAACCAAACCTGTCGACCGAAAGGAACAGTCGCACATGAAGAAGCAACTCCTTCTCTCCCTCGTGGCTCTCGTCCTCGTCCCTGCGCTGGTACTAGCGCAGAAAACCAGCTTCGACTACGACAAAGGCGCGAACTTCGCTGCCTACAAGACCTATGCGCACAAGGACGGCACGAAGGTCGGCCAGCCGCTGATCGACGACCGGATTGTTTCTGCGATTGATTCGGCCATGGCGACGAAGGGGTTCACGAAAAGCGACAAGCCGGACGTCTACGTCGTTTACCACGTGGCGTTTGACAAGCAGAAGGACATCTCGACCTACAGTTCCGGGTACGGCGGCGGCTACGGACCCTATGGGTGGGGCTATGGCGGAGGCTGGGGCGGCGGCACGTCAACGACGCAAGTGCGCGACATCCTGATTGGCACGCTCGTGATTGACCTGGCTGATGCTGCGAAGAACCAGATGGTGTGGCGGGGAATGGCCACCAAGGAAGGAATCAATCCCCAGCAGAAGCCGGAGAAGCTGGATAAGAACATCACCAACGCCGTCGCCAAGGTTTTCAAGAACTATCCGCCCAAGCAGAAGGGCTAGATGGAATGCTGAATGCTGAATGTTGAATGCTGAATGGGGATTTTCCATCAGCATTCAGCACTCAAGAATCAGCATTCTTCCTGGAGGGTACCACCGTGCTCAAACGAACGTTCGCGACGATCATTCTGCTGATGCTGTGCGGCCTGGTCGTGCACGTGCAGTCGCCGACGGCGGCGGCTGACCGTGAGACGCGGACGACGAATCTGGCTGCCTATGCCGAGTTGCTCCGCAGCGATGTGCGGGCGGAGAAGGTCGCCATCCTCACGGAAGTGATGGGATTTACCGAGGCCGAAGACAAGGCGTTCTGGCCAATTTATCGCGAGTACGACGCGGAGATGTCGAAGCTTGGCGACGAGCGCGTGGCGCTGATCGCCGACTTCACCGGCCATTACGATCAGATGACCGACGCCGCCGCCGATCAGATCGGGACCAAAGCGCTCGACCTCGAGGCGCGGCGGCAGGCGGTCAAGGCCAAGTACTACGATCGCGTCAAGAAGGCGACGTCTCCGCGAACGGCGCTGCGCTACCTGCAGGTCGAGCATCAGCTCCAGCAGATTATCGACCTGCAGATTTCCGCCGCGCTGCCAATCGCCAAGTAGGAGGAACCGACATGCGTTATCAACGCACTACCTGCATCACTGCGCTGATCGTGCTGGCCGTCGGCGCCTCGTTGTCGGCGGATCGAATCAAGCTCAAATCGGGCAAAGTCATCGACGGGATGTTCGTCGGGGCCGACAGCAAGGCCGTTCGGGTTCTTCTCGACAACGGGAAGATCACCGAGGTCGCGATCGACGACACGGTGTCGGTGGAGTTCACCCCGCGCAAACCGGCGCCGCCGCCAACACCGCCCAACCCGGTCGCTCAGCCGAAACCGATCCAGGTGCCGTCCGGAACGATGATCAACGTGCGACTGACACAGGGGATTGACGTCGATGCGTCCCAGACCGGCCACACGTTCAAGGCAATCGTTGACGATCCGGTGATGATGAATGGCTCGATCGTCATCCCGCGCGGCGCGACCTGCGTCCTGCAGGCGGCGGCGGTGCAGCAGTCTGGAAAGATGAAGGGCAGCGACAAGATCACGCTGAAGATGAACTCCATCGGCTTTGGTGGAAACGTCTACCAGGTGGCGACCGCCTACGTCGAAAGCAAGGGCGGAGGAGAAGGCAAGAAGACCGCCCGCAAAGTCGGCGGCGGCGCCGGCCTCGGCGCTATCGTGGGCGGGATTGCGGGTGGTGGATCGGGCGCGGCGATTGGCGCGGCCGTCGGCGGCGCGACCGGTGCCGTCATGGCGAGTACCGGCGAGGAGCACCTGCAGCTGCCGGCCGAAACCCGCCTGCAGTTTCAGTTGACTGCCGCCGTCAACGTTCGACCGTAAGTCGCCAACCATTCGCCGGGACCGTGTCCGGGTCCCCGCCTCCGTCATCCCGTAGACCCGCCCAACCTAACGGAGGATGTCTGCTGAGTCCCTGCCGGATATGCGTGGCAGCCATCCATTTACGGGAATTGCGCCCAGCCGTCCCCATGGCATGGCTAGTGCTCTTGACAGGCTCCATCACTTCCGTTCGGCAAGTCTGCTCTAGGCTCCAGGCGAGGTCATGACGATGGCTTCAGGGCGTGTGATTGGATACGCACGGTCTACCGGCCGGTTGATTGCCGGATTGGTTCTCATCCTTCTTGCGACATCGCCAGAGGTCCACGCCTCGTTTCTCTCGCCTGAGGCAGAAGACAAGCTGGCCACGATTCTCGCCCTCTTCATCCTGTTCGTCGTCCCTGTTGTCCTGATTGCGTTGTTCTGGATGGTTCACATCCTGCCGGAACAAATCGCGCACAAACGAAACCACCCGCAGTTCGAGGCGATCCGGACGTTGTGTTTGCTATCGCTGGTTTTTGGCGGCTTGCTCTGGCCGTTTGCGTGGATCTGGGCCTATTCGAAGCCAGTCGTGCACAAGCTGGCGTACGGCACTGACAAACTGCACGAGGACGAGCACGACGTGGAAGGCGAGCCCGCCGCCGGAGGCGGCCTCAACCTGCGTCAGAGGACGCTCGGCCTGCATGAACGGCTTGCACGGCTGGAGGC
>Ga0207701_10000531_pt1 | contig 39619 bp, 38 predicted proteins | sample KBSSwiSSwithPhiX_FD_184294 | JGI IMG/M metagenome (GOLD analysis project Ga0207701, IMG submission 184294) | Switchgrass rhizosphere bulk soil microbial communities from Kellogg Biological Station, Michigan, USA, with PhiX - S5 (SPAdes) (version 2) | ecosystem: Environmental > Terrestrial >... | reverse complement strand
GTCGAAACGACGTTCTCCGACTATCGCGATTTCAGCGGCGTGCAGTTTCCGGCGCACATCGTCAGGCAGCAGGGCGGATATCCCGTGCTCGACCTGACCGTGTCGTCGGTCACTCGCAATGGCGCGGTCGATCTCCAGGTGCCTGACCAGGCGCGCAATGCGACGGTGCCGCCTGTGATGGTGACCAGCGACAAGATGGCCGAGGGCGTCTACTACCTCAGGGGCGGCACGCATCACAGCCTCGCCATCGACCAGACCGATCACATCGTCATCGTCGAGGGTCCGCTCGACGAGGCGCGCTCATCGGCTGTCATCGCCAAGGCGAAGGAACTGATTCCGAACAAGCCGATCAAGTACCTGATCAACACGCACGCCCACTTCGATCATTCGGGCGGGTTGCGCACCTACGTCGACGAAGGCGCGACGATCGTGACGCACGAGATGAACAAGGCGTATTACGAGAAGGCGTGGAGCGCGCCCCACACGCTGAACCCGGATCGGCTCGAGCAGTCGAAGAAGACCGCGATGTTCGAAACCTTTTCGGACAAGCACGTTGTGACCGATGGACGCCGTGCGATCGAGATCTATCCGATCCAGGGCAGTGGCCATAACGATGCCTTCGTCATGGTGTACCTGCCGCGCGAGAGGATTCTGGCGGAGGCTGACGCGTTCACGCCGGCCGCCGCAGACGCGCCGCCGCCGACGATGCCGAACCCGTTCTCGGTGAATCTGCACGACAACGTCCAGCGATTGAAGCTCGACGTCCGGCAGATTGCTGCGCTGCACGGGCCGCGCATCACGACGATGGCCGATCTGCGGACCGCGATCGGGCAGCGGACGAACACGACGAACTGAGTCGACGAACTGTGAATTACCAAAGAGCCGCAATCTGGCCGATAACGTCACAGGGGGCCCCTCGATATGTTGATTGCGCAGGGATTGGGTGAATACGGCGCATTGAGCGGCGGCGGTTCCTCTGGATTGCGGGACTTTCTGGGCAATCTCGAATACCAGATGCGGGATGCCGATCCGACGACGTGGATCGCGGTCTTGTTCGGTTTCCTGGTGTTGTGGTTTGTGTTCCTGCGTAAGTAGCAGCCGCGGTACGTTCCGCCAGTCGTGTGGGGCCGGCTGAAGCCGGCCCTACGCGTCTTCAGCGCTGCATCGCTTTGTTCAACGTGGCGACGACGACGTCGTTGACCTCGGCACGGCCAGACACGCCAGGGATGCGCGCGAGCCATGTGAACGTGGCGAGCTGATCGGAAAGCGATACATCGATTGCCGCATCGGGTACACGCGGGCGCGCGCCGTAGCGGCGTTCGAAGACGGCATACGCCGCTCGCGCCGAACGCTCGTCCGGCGTCTCGTTCTGCTGCCGCATCGAATTGACGATCCGGACCAACTCGGCATCGCCGGCATCATCGCTGCGATTGCGTGCCGCCGCGAGCTGATACGTCCGGACGAATGGTCGCTCCTTGCCGCTCGAAACGGCGGCGTCGAAGTACGGACGTGCCGCAGTGAGCGGCCCCCCCGTCCACACCAGCCAGTGACCTAGCATCGTGTTCGCGAAGACGTTTTGCGGATCGATCACGAGAGCCTGCTTGTAGAGCGATGCCGGATCGCCGCTGCCCGTTTCGCGCCATTTGAGAAACGTCGCCCATCCCAGATGGGCCAGCGTGTCGGCGCGCCGTGGATTCTGAGGATCCAGCAGCGCACGATCGAGCGCTGGTACGACGGCGTCGGTGATGCGGCTGAACGGCTGGTCGGGTCCAGGCCTTCCTTCCTCCAGCCACCTGAATGCGAGGTCGAGCCGCGCGGCATCGGTTGCCTCGGTTCGCGAGCGTTCCTCCGCGCGATCGAGGCTTCGCCAGGCTTCGGCGAATTCGTTCCGGCCGGCCTGTTGCCGGGCCAGCGCTGTGAACTCGGCGGATTCCCGGTTTCGCTGCGCGCGATCTGTGGCGACGGTAATGAGCTGCCGCGCGCCGAGGATCAGCGAGATGACCGCCGTCGCCGCGCCAATCCACTTCACGATGCGGGCGGTCGTGGACGAAGAAGATGGATCAACGTCTCGCCGGTGTCGTGAGCGCATGAATGTAACGATGCTAGCACCAGCGCTTTCGTTCAGTTTTGCCGATCACACTTTTCGATTTGCAGATTCAGAGTTGAAATCTGTGGCAGTAGCCGAGGACACGAGGACACGTCTCAAACATCGACTCGTCGCCCCCTGGCGGCGCGACGGGCCTCGCAGACGCGGCAGACTCGTTGGATCGGAAGTTGCCGAGAGCTTCTCAGAGGTCATCGCATGGAAACTCTGAGAAGGACAGCGTTTGTTGCCGCATGCTTGCTGATCACCGGATCGGCGGTCTCCGCGCAGACGTCGGTTTCAATCGGCGTTCAGATTGGTCCACCGCCACCGCCGCAAGTGGTGTACGTGGCTCCACCGCCGCCGCCGCAGCCCGAGTACATCTGGGTCGAGGGCTACTGGTATCCGGTCAAGCATCGCTATGTGTGGCACGACGGGTACTGGACGCGGCCGCCGTATGCCGGCGCTCGCTGGATCTCAGCCCGGTACGAGCGAAACATGTATTTCGAGGGGTATTGGGCAGGTAATGGCGGCGTGATCATTCACGATCATCGATGGGATGGCGATCACGAGCGTGATTTCAAGGGCAACCGCGGACGTGGCCGCGGACGCGGACATCGCTGAGCACTCGCGGAATCGGAAGCTCCCCCGATTCTGCTCCTACATGCGTGACGCTGCGGGTTCGGTCGTTTCGTTGTGCACCGCGGCGTCCTCAGGTTCGGCAAGAAATGGCTGCGCGAGCATCCACGGCAAAGTGGAATGCTTGCCTTCGGCAAATTCACGAAGACCGAACTCGATGGCGTCCTCTCCGGCGGCAGGATGTTCCCGGTAGGTGCCGAACACGCGATCCCACCACGAAAAGATTGTTGACAGATTCGACCGGTTGTCGCCGGCTGCCTGCGAATGGTGAATCCGGTGCATGTCCGGCGTGACGAGCATCGTTCGTACGATCCGATCGAGCGATGAGGGAATCCGCAGGTTGGCGTGTTCGACGAGACTGACTGTCATTGACAGCAGTCTTGAAAGAAACACTGCGGTCGGTGGCGCCCCGAGCGCGAGGATCAAACCGAATTCGAGCGTCGTCGTGAAGATTTCTTCGAGCGGGTGAAATCGGATCCCGGTGGTGAAGTCATATTCTCGATCGCTGTGGTGCGTCCGATGGAGCCTCCAAAGTAGGGGCACCCGGTGAAGCAGGTAGTGCCGCACGTAGAGGAGAAGATCGAGAGCCACAATCGTTGCGATGAGTTCGACCGGGGCGGACCAGGTGGTGTGGGCGAACAGCCCCCAGCCGCGCTGCGCGCAGAACGCCGCCCACGCGATTCCAGCCAACGGAAAGACCGCGCGGACCACCAGATTGTTAACGAGGCTGATGCCGAAATTGCTCGCGAGCCGCAGGCCCTCGGCGGCCGCTGCAACACGGCGCGGAGCGAGCCACTCCGCCACGGCCAGCACGATGATTAACCCGAAAAACGTGGCCGTGTAGATAGCCGACAGCTGTTTGAGAACGGCGTCCATTGCTGTGCGCTTGATGTAGCTCCGCGACGATCACAAAGAAGGGAAGCGATCCGCCCGATCGGGCATCACGCTTCCATTCTCCGTTCCACGGGTACTACGATTACTTCGAACGCCAGCGCGCCCTCGCGATCAATACGCCACCCGCGAGCAAACCGAGGCCGCCGGCAATCGAACTCGGATCGATTTCCGGAGCCACGGTGCCGGCGAAGGCGTGGGACGCCGCCGACAACATCACGATCGAAACTCCCAGGACATAAGCCGCAACCTTCATGCATCCTCCTTTCTCGTCATGACCAGACAGACCACCGACCGGACGTGAACACGTACATGGCGATGAGCGCATTCGTCGTTGCGTGCGCGAGCACCGCATCGCCAACGGCGCGCCGCCGGTAGAGCGCGCACGCAAAGGCCATCCCTGCGATCACGCCCTGTGGCCAGAGCGCTCCATGAAACACACCGAACAGCGCGGACGAAATCACGAACGACGGCCATGAAAACGCACCCACCGGCACGCTGTCGATATCGCTGTCCGTCACACGGCGCATGGCGTACACGCGGAACGCGAGTTCCTCCGCCACCGGAACCGCAATGACGTAACCGACCAGACGCAGCGCCAGCCATGCCGCGGCCCACGATGGATGAACCGATTGAAGCGCCACCGGCCAGGCAGCGTTGCTGGTAAGTCCGTCGGGGAACATCGCAATCCAAACCGCGAACGTGCCAACCCCGATTGCCAGCGCTCCCCATGAACACGTCCAGTTGAGGCGCGCGTACGTCTTCCGGCAGCTCCACATCACCGCCGCGATCGCGACGATACGCAGCGCATAGAGCCAGTCAAAACCGGCAGAGACCGCGCCTGTGACCATCGCGGCTGCGAGCATCGCCACGAATGGACCGAGATAGGCTGCGGTGGACTCGAACGTCGGGCCGGCGGCAATTTCGCCCGCGGCTCGCGCGTGCACCATGAAATATCCGCGCAAATTGATGATCGCGACGAAGCTCAGGCCGACAGCGTTGAAGATCAGCCATCCCGCCTGCGAGTGAAACCCGCCGGCTGCGATGTCGGGCCACCCGGACGTACCGATCACAACCAGCGCAATAATCCGCACGGCATTGAGGAGCCAGATCGTGATGGCGCCAATCGGGAGGAGGAGCAGTGCGCCGGGAAAGCGCAGGTCCTTCCGGAACAGAAAGAGATAAATCGCCAGAAAGGCGAGAATCAGCCCGACGCCCTCATAACCGGAACACTCCGGCGCGATGACCACTCTGAATGCCGGCGTGCCGACCCGCAGCAGGTTGGGGTCGCTGATGACGTCCGCGTAGAAACCACTCAGCACCCATCTGACGACGGCGAACGTATAGCGCGCGAGCGGCGGCCAGAGCGCTTCAGTGAGCAGTCCTGCCGCCCAGACCGTCGTCCCGGCGGCAATGCTCCAGGCGACGAGCACGCGTCGTTCGATGAGGGCAGCACGCCATCGCTCGTGCGGGTAGACGGCCAGAGCCCAGGATGCGAACGTGGCCGCGCCGGTCACACACCATGCGGCACTCCACAGCGCCGGGTGCAAGGCCACCGAATCTCCGCCGACGAAAAAGATGCCGGTCAGCCGCGCGAACAGAAGAAACGCAACGGCGTGGAACGCGAGAAACGGGAGGCGGGCGCGCGTGTCGCCGCCGACGCGGGTTACCGGCGTCACCTCCCTCAGCCATTTGCGGCCGGGAAGAAGCATCACTACGGCGATCGCAATGGCCAGCCGGAGGTACTGAGGTGACCATCCGACCAGCACGGTCCAGATCGACGGGGCTTTCTCCAGCGCCTGTGTGTCGAAGCTGATCGTGAGGTAGAGCACTTCGACGAGCAGCAGCGCCATCAGCGCGAGCTGCGGCCGATATCGCCACACGCTGATCGCGGCGATCGGGGGAGCCTCGGTCGTGGCGTTGATGGACACGTCAGGAGGTCACTGGCCCAAAGGTGGTAAGGTTCGGCACGGCGAGCAACGCTCATGCCCGGCGCACCCGAGTCAATTGTTTGCGTCGTGAGTTCTGCTAAGTGGCGCTTGTACTGACGTTACGCGCAGTGCAGTCGTCGAACGTTCAAATCGATCGGTCGCGTGTCGATCGAAAAGACAGTTGGATCGGCGACTTTGGTCGCCGCGCCGATCAGCGGATGGTCGTTTCCGCGACGCGCCGCACGTGCTTGTCGACAATCGCGAAGAGCAGGGCGTTGGGATCGGCCTTGCAGTCGGCGGCGATTCCCCGGCCGGCCTCGAGTCCGGCTTCACGATCGTTCGGAATCGCGAGATCACGGTTCGCGAGCGACACTTTCGCCAGCGTCGTCACGATTGCGATGACTTCGGGATAGCTCCTGTGCGCGGCGACCCAGGCCTGCGCACATGTCAGCGGCAGTGCCTGCATCGCGCTCACTGCCGGCACGCGGCCCGCGGATTTCGCAGCGCCTTTCGATTGAGCACCGATCGGAAATGCCGTAGCCGCCGCAAAGAGTATTGCGGCGATCGATACGAGTAGAGGTCGCCTCATCATGTCGCGCACCTTTCGCTCGATTCGACTATCTCTTGAGCTTCTTGATCCTCTTCACGGTCCTGGCGACGTCGGCGACGTTGTCGAGCGTATCGGCCACGTCGGCCACGCGCATCGCGGTCTCGACGCCCTCACTGACAGCCGCGCCGACGATAACGAGCTCGTCGACGTCGCGCAGTTGCGGGGCGGTGTACGTGGCAGCTTCCGTCGCCGTCTCAAGCGCGGCGTCGAGCGCGGCGTCCTGGATCGCGTTCTCGAGGCCTTCTCGCACCGCGAGACCGACCGCCCTCCGGGCAACGTCGCCTTTCCAGTCCGCAGCGGCATCGATCGCGGCAAAGAGGAACGACACCGCAGCAGCCGTTTCGATCAACCTCGTGTTCCGCTTGCGCATGCTCCCCTTTGCGTGCCGATCACAACATGTCGTGACTCGGACGGATCCGACGAGTCGATTCGCTCCGCAAATTTGACGGATGCACAATCGCAGGGACGACGGGAGGCAGGGGGCATGCCGTCGCAACACGCAATTTCCGGATCCGGCATTCAAAGTCGTCACTGGCGCGTGATCCAAATTTGAACTGCCATTGGCCTGTCTGCGGCTTACAAGGCGGTATTCATGAAGCTGCGCGGGCGCATTGATTGCAGCCTTTGGGACTATGCCCCGTTTTCCACGGCGTTTCACTCCGACGGTCGTCGTCTGCATCGTTGCCGTCTGTGTTCCTCCGGCGCCCTCTGTGGCACAGTCGCGCACCGGGTCCGAGGGTACGTCCAGAGTTGCCGCCGACGTGATCAAGCTGACCAACGTCGAGCGGACCCACTATCGACGGGCAGCGCTTCGTGCCAACCCTCGCCTGATGCGCGCGGCGCAACTACAGGCAGAGCAGATGGCGCGGGCCGGTCAGATGGCGCACGTGCTTCCTGACGCACGGTATCCACGCACCGAGGATCGCATCGCGGCGGCAAACTATCGCTGGCAGACAGTCGGCGAGAACGTCGCCTTCGGTCAGGCGAATGCCGCGAAGGTGCTCGACAGCTGGATGCATTCACGCGGTCATCGGACGAACATCCTCAATGCGACCTTCACCGAGATGGGTGCCGGCTACGCAATCGACCGCACTGGACGTCCGTACTACGTGCAGGTCTTCGGGCGACCGCTCTCCTAAGACCGCCCTCATCAACAATGGTTCCGTTACACAAACGCATTCTCGCGTTGAGTACACGAATGTTCGGGTGCCGCCTCGCGACACGCTCGAGAGGAGCTTATGTCGCGATCGCTGCTGCCGCTCTCGCCGTCGCTGTCCCTGCGTGGATCGTTGTCGCACGCGGTGCGACTCCGACACTCCCGATAACGGCATCGCCGGGTTCGGACGCTGCGCATCTTGTCGAGGCGAGGCGCCGCGCCGATTTCGCGGCGATGCAAACATTCAGGCCTGGTTACGGGTTCTGGCGTCATGTGTTCACGTTGCCCGACGGATCGATTGCCTTTGGAAGTGCATCCGACGGAAGGCTCCTCGCCACGTTCCCCTCGCGCGGCGATTGGACGCGTCACGCGGTGTGGGTCGACCCTGCTCTGGCTGACGTCCTCGATGGCCAACACCTGGCGCGAAAGCTCGGTGACCGCCGCGACCAGGTCGCGGAGCTTCTCGAACGCGCGGCGGGACCGGTGCTGCAGAACTCCACCCGTGGCGACGCGCTCCTGCGCAGCGTGCCGCGGTATGGAAGCTTCGTTGCGGAGTGGAGCGCGATCTACGAGCGGTTCGGGGTGCCAGCGGAGATTGGCCTCGCGCAGGTCATTCTCGAGTCAGGCCTGAACGGCACGCGGCGTTCCGAAGCCAACGCGGTGGGCTTTTGCCAGTGGCTGCGGAAGAACTGGAAGCGGCTGAACTACTTTTCACCAACGCCGCTCGAGGACGAGAACCAGACGAGTCAGGCGCCGTACTGCGCGGCGTATCTGTCGGTGCTCGCCACGAAGTACGGGTCATTCATCCCGGCCCTGTCGGAGCACAACGCCGGCGGCACCAATGTCGGTCGAGCGTTGATCAACGGCGAGCACCTTGGTGCGACAGATGTTCGCGCCCGGTACTTCCTCGGGTCGAAGCTGGCGCGCGATCTGCGAACGCTGCAGCGCAAGGACTACGAAGACGTGTATTACAGCTACGGTCCGCGCTCGTACCTCTACGCCGAGATGGTGTTCGGCAACACGTTCAACGTCGCAGAGCTCGCCGCGTCGATCCCGCAGGAACGGATTCACGCGATGCGAACGCCGCGCGCGATATCGCTGGCAGAGATCGTCAAGCGTACCGGCCTTGCCCGCGCAGAGGTGCAGCGGTTCAATCCCGCACTGGTAGCCAGCGTGCAGGCGGGAGAGACACTGTACCTTCCGTACCACGTCAGTGGCTTTGGTCCTGACGTCGCGTTCTGGCATCGGCCGCCGAGTCCCGCGTATCTGGCGGTTCTCGACGACTTCATCCGCCTCGATGCAGGCGCCGAGCATTGGGACGATCCGACGTTTGCGCCTGTTCTGGCGGATTTCAGGCGGCGCTTCAGAAATACGAACAGCGAGGAAGGCACGGTGATGGACACCGTCCTGGCGTACGTGATGGATCAGGCGTACACGAGCGGCAGGCGCACGCTCCTGTCGGACTTCCGCCGCGACGAGAAGGTGCAACAGCTGATCGAACGCGGCGTTCGCGAACTCGACGTCCTCCACGCGCCGAATCTTCCTCTGTCTCCTGCAACGTTCTGACGGGAGCTGGCCGCAAGCTCAGCCATTTGATAGAGTCGCGCCTCACACATGGAGGAGTCGATGCGTGTAGTCGTTCGGGTCGTCCTCGCGCTGCTCGTCAACGGCGCGGTCTCGTCGGCATACGGCGCGAGTTGTACGGCGGAGCAGGGCCAGCTGCTTATCGATCAGGGGCGTTACAAGCAGGCGATCAACGAATTCACCTGCGTCATCGACGCGCAGCCGACAGAAGTGGAAGGTTATCGGGGTCGCATCGAGGCTCAACTCCTTCTGGGGGAGTATTCAAACAGCTTCGGCGACTATGCGCGCCTGACGGCGGTGGTCACGCCGGTGCACCCGGACGCGCAGACGACGATCCTGACGGGCTACGCGGCGCGGCTCGACGCTGCTCCCAACAGCATCCCCGCACTCACGGGTGCCAGCTTCGCCCGCTGGGCGTTCTTCGATTACCTCGGGGCCATTCACCTGCTCGACCAGTTGCTCGCGCTCGAGCCGGCAAACCCCTACGGCAATCTGTTCCGAGGCTCGAGCCGGCTGCTGAAGGGCCATGCCGTCAACGATGGCGTCGGCGACCTCGACTACGCGATCGCGCTCGCGCCCGCGAGCCCCGACGTTCATTACATCGTGGCGGATGCGTACAGCTACGGTCTGTCGGATCCCAACCGCGCGTTTACGGAAGCGACGTTCGCGCTCAATGGCGGCCTCGCCACGCCGCGGGTGCACGCCATCCTTGGCAGCGCCTACCTTGCGTTTGGCAACGTCGCGGCCGCAGCGGCCCACATCCAGACGCACATCCAGCTCGTCACCACCGGGCTTGTCACGACATCCGCGCTGCCGCTGGGCACGACGTTGGAGCGCGCCGTCGTGCCGGGGCAGACCCTCGACATCCCGCTTGTGGTGAATGCTGGGGAAAAGGTTTCGATCGTGACGAGCAGCCACGATTATTGGGACACGATCCTCGTCCTGCTCGATTCGAACGGCTTTCCGGTGCTTGGCAGCGATGATGCCTGGAAGTACTTCGCCGCGTTCGATTGGACTGCTCCTTTGAGCGGCACCTACCGGATGAGGGTCACCTTCTTCGAGGGCGTCATCACGGGCACGCTGCGGGTCTCACGCAAGTGACCGGCCTGTAACGGGTCCTGTTGAAATGACGGTTGCAGCCGAGAAACAACACAGCGCCGTAACTCACCACTCCACCGATTCAGGATGTGACCGTCATGACGACCATCGGAGCCTCCCTCATCATCAACGGACAAGTGACCAGCCGTGAGGACATCACGATTCACGGACGCGTCAAAGGCGAAATCAGCCTTGAATCAGGCGCGTTGCTGGTGGCACCCACCGCAAACATTGACGCTCGCGTCCGCGCGCCTCGATTGACGATTCACGGCACGATGGCCGGTGACATCGCTGCCGACGAACGTGTGGAGTTGACTGACACGGCCAGTGTGTCAGGCACGCTGCTGGCGCCAGCGGTGGTGATGAAAGAAGGGGCGTTCTTCAACGGCGCAATCGCCGTCGACCGTAATCCAAAGAAGGGCCGCTAGAGTTCTCACATTCCTGCCCGCTCTGTCCCGCGGGAAGGCTCTTTGCTCTTAATCGGGCAGCACCGCGATCTGCTCGGATTTCGGCGCGCTTCGCTCCCCAGCCCCGCCAGAAACGTGAGTCCGGGCTCAGATTCGTACCCGTCGACGCAGGCGGGCAGATCTGTGCAGTCGTGGTCAGTCAACACAATGCGGGAGGTTCAGATGATTCGACGCATCGCTGCGGTCGTACTCGCCCTGATACTTAATCCGGTGTTCCTCCACGCCCAGGACAACGTGTTCACGGTGACGGTCTCCTCCGCGGACGTCTACAAAGGACCAAGTAACGTCACCCCTGTGATCGGCCATGCGTCGCGTGGCACCGCGCTCATCGTGTCGCGCAACCTCGGCGGCTGGGTGAAGATTGCGTGGCCTGACGCCGAGGACGGTATCGGCTACGTCCGCACGTCGATGGGGCAGGTTGGTGGAGCCGACGCTGGCGCGAGCGCCGCGACCGCGTCACCACGCCCGTCGTCTGCGAGCGCAAACGCGGCCGGCGCGTCGGCGGCGCGTGCGTCGGCCGGCCAGCAGATCACTCCTCGTGGTCAGTCCCGGGTCCGCGAGATCAGCCACACCTTCGGCGTGGGCGCGTCGCTCGCGCCAATGAGTGGGGTCGGCGCGACCGCACGGGCATGGCACAAGAAGCATCTGGGAATTCAGGTCGCGGTCGTGCACGATGCCATGACGAGCGATGTCGCTGTAGGACGCGTGACGTCGATGCGATTTGAACCAGGCGTGGAATACGCACCGTTTGATCGCGTGAGCGATTACGTCTGGCTCCGCCCGTATCTGGGATCCGCGGTCAGCTTTGTCCATCAGACGTGGACGATCGCGAGCCCTCTCGGGATACCGCCTGTCTCCGACAGCGGTTTGGGAGTTCGCTTCTACGGCGGTGGCGAGCTGACCTTCGCGGGCATGCCGCAGTTCGGCGTGAGCGCGGATCTTGGCTACCGCCGTTTGCCCTCGCCGTTTGCCGGATTCAAAGCGGATCCCCTGAGCCTGTCGATCGCCGGACACTGGTACATCAAGTAGAAGGGCGGGCGTCTCCGCCCGTGGCCACAGTGATGACCTCTCACCCGGACACGCTGTCGGGGAGAGGCATCCCTCTCAACACGCCCGCATTCAGAAACCTCGCAAGTCTCACCTAACGCGACTGGCACACGCCTTGACCTCGGGGTCAGACCTCGGTGACGAGACGGCTCAACGCCTTGAGTCGCTCCATCACCAGGGTCGGACCCTATACAAAACGGATGAGCTCGCTGGTCTCAGTGAAATTTCGGGCGCGATGGCTGCTGCTGTCGCTGCTGGCCGTTGCCGCGGCGGACAACGCGCTCGCGCAGCCGCTTTACTGCGCGCCGATTCGGCCCGGCGAGACTGCGCCGCAGGTCGCGAAGCGAATTACCGGCGAGGCAAACGCCGCACGCGAACCGTGGTTCCAGATTGTGGACCCGGCGACTTCGCGTTTCGTGCCGAAGGCGCGATACGGCTCCGTGCGCGCGGGGTGGCACGCGTGCGTAGCGACCGGCCTGCCCGCGTCCGCGGCTGCGTCCGTCGGCACCAACGCATCGACATGGAGCCGCCACGTTCGGACAGCGTACGAAGACGTTGTCGGACTGATTCAATCACCTGATTCGGATCTGGGCCTGTGGCTGGTGCTCCTGGCGTTGATCGCGATTGCGACGCACAGCGCCGACCACTATTTCAGGGACCGGGAGCAGATCCTCGCAGCCATGCAGCGGTTCAGTCAGAAGTTCGTCCGCGAATTCGAACGGCCGCTTGCTGGCGCCGATCTGTCCGCTCGGCCGATTCAGTCGCGACTTCGGTTCGCACCCCATGCGTCGCGGCTGGACATCCTGATCGCACCAGGCGCCGGTCGCCGCTATCCCAACTTGACCGATCACAGGCACAACGTCGAGTACGACCTCACACGAGTACTCAACGTGCTCAGGGATGAACCGTTCGTCAACGGACGTCCATACATGGACGGCCGGTGGGTGGTCCTCCCATTCTCGTTGAAACCCGCAATCACACAGGCAGGTGGCAGGTGAACATTCTTCTTTTGAGTGCTGGTGGCGGCGGCGGCAACATCCTTCGGTCGGTGAAAGCGCTGTTTCAGCGTGACGTCGAGGTCGCGCAGGAAACCGATCCGCAGTATGCGGCGAGACTGACGGCTGCGGTGACGACGAGATTCCTCGATACGAATGAGTTCTCTCTGGCGGATGTGCCCGCGGCAGAACGCGTGCTCATCGGTCCGCGGACGACGGGACGTCTGGGCGCGCGTCACAGTCCGGACGTCGCGAGAGCGGCGCTGGAGGAATCCAGAAATGAGGTGGAAGCGCTGATTGCCCGGCATTCGGTCATCGTCCTCATCGCCACGGGAGGAAAAGGCACCGGCGCCGGAACGATCTTTCCGCTGGCGCAGATTGCGCGTCAGTACCGGAAGCTGGTGTTGCCGATCTTCGTTCGTCCCTCCTTCGAGCGGCATGAAGTCGACAAGCGTCGCTACGATCATGCGCTGCAGGTTGCGGCGCAGTTCGATGCCGCACAGATCCGTCTGATGGAAATCCTGAATGACCGCGGCTACGTCGAAGACCATCCGCAGCCGCAAGCCGTGGTGTGGGAGCGCATGAACCTGCCGATCGCCCGGAGCCTGCGCGGATTGATCTACGTGCTCTGGGATCTTTCGCAGGTGGATCCGTCCGATCTGTCGATGCTGTTTGCCGGGAACGGACGATTCCGGATCGCATTCGCGGAGCTGGATCCGCCAGCCGGCCAGGATCCGACGCGGTCCGAAGTGCACGACGCCGTGCAGAGCTGCTGCGAGAATCCGTACTATGCCTTCGGCAAACCCGCTGGCACGTCGCTCATCTGCATCCATGGCGAGTGGTCGAATGTGGTTGATGCGAGGATCAAAGGACAACTGGCGGCGGCGGCGATGGGCGATCGCCCAGACAGTCCGTACACACCGTTATATGTACGGACGGTTCATGCACCGAGGCCGTGGGGTGTAACGGCGTTGCTCAGCGAGTTCACCGGTTCACATCAACCGCTCGACATTGAATGGTCCATGGCCGCCGAGAGCGAACAGCGTGTCCTTCATCTCGAGCTGAAGGAGCCACGCATCGCAGTTCTGCCGCTGCCTGTCCCCAGCGCGGCCTCTCCATTCGAGGAGCCGGGCCAATCGGCGTTTGCATCCGAGGAAGGCGACACGACGTCGGTGCCGAGTGAGGATGACGACCTGCCGGCGTTTTCGAGTTTTTGGGAATTCGCCGTGGCGATCAATCGCTCGGATTCCGTCGCTCTCGCGCTGGCCAGAAGCGAGGCGTCGGAGAGCCTGCCGATCGAGCCCGCAGATGTGAGGAAGCTCCTCGGCACTGTCTGGTTTCGAGGTGTGGTGCCGCGTCTATCCGAGGCGTGGAAGACCCGCGTTCTCGATGTGCTCGTCGGCGGCGTCGCAGTTCCGAATCATCCGGTGAGGCGCGGGAAACAGAGTGTGCGGTTGAGTGACATGAGCTATCAGGACCTGCTGGAGCTGGCGAAGACCTCGACGCTGGCGACCATTCGTCCGGATTTGGATCTACTCCTCGCGGTGGGACGCTTGTGGGGTGAGGATGGATTGCGCCGGCTTCGCTTCGCCGATGCAACGCCGAACGGGACCCCCACGATGTTCGCCTCCCTGTTCCAGGGAGTGCGCCTTCGGGGAGAAAGCGCGCAGGGTGCCGATGAACAGCGATAATCCGCTTATGAGCTGTTCTCGCGTGGGTGGCCTTGTCGCCGTTGCGTTAATCATTGCCGGATGCGCCGGGCGCTCGCAGACATCGCCGTCGTCCACGCTCACTGTGAACCAGCTCTCGGGTACCTGGAATCTCGTGTCAATCCAACCTGCAGGTCAGGGCGATCAGGCCGCGCCGCCAGGCGCCAGCTACACGCTGACGTTCGCGGACGGCCGTCTGTCGACACGCGTCGACTGCAACGTGTGCAACGGCGCCTTCACGCTGTCGGGTCAGACGCTGACTGCGGGGCCCGCGCTCGCGTGCACGCGGGCGGCGTGCCCCACCATGGCTTTCGAGAACGGCTATACCAGCCTGCTCAGCGGAGAGAGCACCGTCACACTCGCGAGCAACGTGCTCGCGTTGTCATCTGCGCGAGGAGTGTTGCGCTTCACGCGATAGCCATAAGGTCCTACTGTCTTCTCGCGCCGCCTCGGTATAATCGCGCGCATATGCGCCGACGGTTCGAACTCAACGGGGAATACGTCCAGACGGACACGCGTCAGTGTGATGTCGACTGCTGGGAGCTTCGCATCACGGACGCGGAGGGAAATGTCACCGTCCAATACTTTTCAGATCCAAGCCTGCTCGATAGAGCGGCGACCAAGGCGCATCGCGACTGGGAAGACTTTGGATGGGTGTCGGAGTCGTTCGACGATTGGGTTCCGACAAGCCACAGCCTCGCGAAATAGAATCGCGCCGGCATGGCGCGCGCGGAAACCATAGCTGGAGGACGCCATGAGAGCGTGTGCGAGATTTGCCGCCGCGTGCCTGCTGGGAGTCTTGGCCATGATGCCGCGCGTCGCCGCTGCGGCCGATCTGGTCGTTCTGACGAATCAGGGCGCGACGCCGGGGGTAAAGGAACTCGCGGCGGCCTTCGAGCGTGCCAGCGGCCACAAGGTGAGTGTCATCCAGGTTGAGGGCGATGCGTTGGAACAGAGGATTGCCAGCGGTTCGGCAGACCTCGTCACCGCGAATCCGCCCGCGATTGACGATCTCGTCAAGAAGGGGAAAGTGGTGGGCGGCACTGTTACGCCCTTCGTGCTCGCCGGACTCGGCCTGTCGGTGCGCGCCGGCGCGCCGAAGCCCGACATCAGCACCGTGGAGGCCTACAAGGCGACGTTGCTCGCGGCGAAATCGATCGGCTATTCGCGCGGCTGCAGCGGGACCAATGTCGCGGAAGGGATTGCACGGCTCGGCCTCACCGAGCAGTTGAAAGCGAAGACGATTTTCACCAGCGGCAGTCCCGTCGCCGACCACCTCGCGCGCGGCGAATTTGACATCGGCATCCAGCAGACCAACATCATGGTCGGGGTGCCCGGAACCGTGTATGTCGGGCCGTTGCCTGGTTTTCTGAACAAGCCGTGCCCCTCCAGTGTGGGCTTGTTGGCGACGTCCAAGGAGCCGGCCGCCGCGCGGGCCATGATCACGTTCATGGCGTCGCCGGAAGCTGCGCCGCTGCTTCGGAAGACGCACGTCGAACCCGCCATCCCGTGAAATCGTTTTGTTGTAAGCTCTCGCCGATGTTGCTGTTCCGCCCGCTTGCGCTCTCGGCGTGCCTGTTTCTCGTGGGGATAGCGTCGACAGAAGGCGCGGGTCCACAGCAGGCCGCCGCCACCGCGCCTGACAGTCCGGGCGGTCCAGGCAGGGAAATCGTTCAGCGCAAGTGCGCCCAGTGCCATGCAGCCACCATGTGGACCGCGCTTCGACAAGATCGACGCGCCTGGGAAAGCACCCTGTACCGGATGGTAGGCCGTGGTGCGTTGTGGACGCCGGAAGAAATCAGCGCCATGGCGGACTACCTGACGCAGATTCGCGGCCCAGCAAAGTAGGTTCGTAGAGGCCGACCTTTGACGTCGGCCAAGCACGCGAGGAGTGCCATGAAAGAGCTCGTCGCTCAACTCCTTTCCAACGGTATCTCTCGCCGCGATTTCGTGCGCCGCCTCGTCGCGAGTGGCGTCACCGTCACTGCTGCGAAATCGATTCTCGAGTCGGTGGACACGTTCGCGCAGACTCCGGGCGCCCCCGCTCCGGCCGAGGCCGTGAAGATGTTTCAAGGCAACGGCGGTGAGGCGTTTGCCGAGCAGCTGATCGCCTCGGGCGTGAAGTACGTGTTCGGCAACTCGGCGAGCGAGGACGCCGAGTTCTACGAAGCGCTCGTCAACCGTCCGCAGTTGCAGTACGTGCTCACTCCGCATGAAGGTCCCGGTGCCGCGATGGCGGCGGGCTACGTCAAAGCCTCGGGGCAGCCGGCGGTCGTGATGACGGCCGGCTCTGTCGGGCTGATGAACGCGCTGGGCCAGATGTTCAACGCGTGGAAGGAGCAGACGCCGCTCGTCTTCTACGCGTATCGCACTGAGGACTCGCGCGCCGCCGGACGCGACGGCTTCGAGGAGCTGCCGGGTCAGGAACAGGTCACCTCCACGATGACGAAGCTGACGTGGGGAGCGCGCCGTCCAGAGATGATTCCCGAAACGGTACGGCGTGCCTTCAAGGTGGCATGGACGCCGCCGTACGGGCCGGCCTACATCACGTGGAACTCCGACTACACCGGCGAAAAGTTCCAATCAGAAATCATCCGGCACGATCAGGTGGATCCGCGGATGCGCGTCCGCCCGAACCCGACGGAAGTGGAGCGCGCGGCGAAGCTGCTCGTGGACGCGCGCCGGCCGCTGCTCATCGTCGGCGACGAGGTGTACAGAGCGAAGGCGTTCGACAAGGTGGTGCAGCTCGCGGAGCTGCTCGCGCTGCCGGTGACGCAGGCGCGCTCGGTGCACGTCAGTTTCCCGCAGCAGCATCCGTTGTGGGTCGGCAGCATACCCGGTGGACGCGTCGAGTCGCTGACCTATCCCACCGACGTGGATCTCGTCATCAACATCGGCGGCAAGCTGCAGCCCAACTCACCTGCGCCGCTGGTCTCGCGCAAGACCATGTTCATCGACATGCGCAACGACAGCGCGAGCGTCGGTAGCGTCATGAGGACGGATGCCCCGCTGGTGGCGGACGTCGCGTATGGAACCGAGGACCTGCTCGCGGCGGTCAACCAGCTGTTGACGCCGGCGATCAAGGCGCGGATTGCGCAGCGCGCCGACGAGGTGCACGCGTTCAGCGCCAAAGCGCGGCAACTGCGCGCGCTGGTGTCGCGCAACCCGCTCTGGGACGCGAGTCCGATGGAAGCCGATCGTGTGACCTACGAAGTGGCGCAGTGGGCCGACAAGGACGCGATCGTCGTCCACGAAGCGGGGTCCGTCGAAGTCTCGCACAGCTTCGAATTCGATCCGCGCGGCGGACGTGAGCTGTTCTTCTACTACGGCGCGCACCTTGGGTCGGGTGTCGGCACCGCGGCGGGCGTGGCGCTCGCCCGTCCACGCAAACAGGTCATCTGCCTCATGGGCGACGGTTCGTTCCTCTTCGGACCCACGGCACTCTGGAACATGGCGCGCCTGCAGCTGCCCGTGACCGTCATCGTCTACAACAACCACGCGTATGGCGGTCCCCACAATCGAGCGATCAGCAACCTGGGAGGCACCGGCCGCTCGATCGATGCCAGCAAATTCGTTCACGATTACCTCGGCAAGCCGGACATCGACATGTCGGCGATCGCGAAGGGGTTTGGCGTGGACGGCGAGCGTGCGAAGAACCCAGCGGAGCTCAAAGCTGCTCTTTCGCGCGCACGCCGGAATGCGGCGAACGGCAAACCGTATCTGATCGACGTCGAAGTGGCGCGGCACGGGCCGGGCTGGTCCGAGGATCCCTGGGTACCCACGGTCTCGCGGGCGTAGCCGGAGCAGGCGCGGCCGTGAGATGGTCGTTCGGCGCTCGCGCGGCGCTCGTCGCGCTTGTGCTCGTGTCCACCTGCGAAACCGCGTTCGCGGGACAAGAGACGCCGCCGCCGTTCAGCCGGCCGAGCATCCGCGCAGTGCGCATCGACGCCGCCGAAGCGCCGGTGATCGACGGCGATCTGTCGGACGAGGCGTGGGCCAAAGCGGCGGTGATCGACGATTTCAGACAGCGATCGCCCAACCCCTACGAAGCGGGGACCGAACGCACGGTGGTGCGCATCCTGTACGACGAGAACAATCTCTATTTCTCGTTCTACGCGTACGACAGCACGCCCGATCAGATCGTCGCGCGCAACATGCAGCGTGACGGCCAGGCCTTCACGTCCGATTCGGTGATGATCTTTCTCGACCCGGGCCAGACGCGCCGCAACGCGTACAACTTCGAGATCACCGCGGCCGGGGGACGCTCGGACCAGCTCGAGCTCAATAACACCGAGGAATTGACCGAGTGGGACACCATCTTCGACGCCCGCGCGCGGATCGTCGGCGACGGCTGGGTATCGGAGTTCGCGATTCCGTTCAAGAGCCTCTCCTACGAGGCGACCCAGACCACGTGGGGTTTCGACGTCGCCCGGCGCATCTACCACAAGAACGAGCGTGTCCACTGGGCGGGAGTCAATCCGGCGCTGAACTTCACCGATGTCAGCCAGAGCGGCGACCTCGTCGGGATCGAGAACGTCAGTCAGGGGATCGGGCTGGACGTCCAGCTCTATGGCGCGCCGCGCATGAAACGCGATTGGCAGGTTGATGGTGCGGGCGCGGATTCGAGCGTGACCGCCGGCGGCAATGCGTTCTACAAGGTGACGCCGTCGCTCACCAATACACTCACCGTCAATCCGGACTTTTCGGATGCGCCGCTCGACATCCGTCAGGTCAACACGACGCGGTTCTCCCTGTTCACCCCCGAGACGCGCGACTTCTTCCTGCAGGACGTGGCGGCGTTCGAATTCGGCGGGCGCAGCTTCGGCCGCAATTCAGCCGATCGATCGTCGAACAACGGGCGGCCGTTCTTCTCGCGCAATATCGGCCTCGTGCAGGGACGTCAGGTCAGCCTTCCCGTCGGCGACAAATTGTCTGGACGTCTGGCCGGCTTCGACGTCGGTGCGTTCAGTGTGCTCACCGACACGACGCCGACCGACCAGAAGGGGCAGGTCCTGTCGGTGGCGCGCGCGACGCATCCGCTGTTCAGCGAATCGAAATTCGGGTTCGTCTTCACCAACGGCGACCCGACCGGACTCACCGACAACACTGTCGCCGGCGCCGACTTCCAGTATCGGAACTCGACGCTCTTCGGCAACAAGGTGCTGCAGGCCGACATGTTGTACATGCGGAGCTTCTCGACCGCAGCCGGCAACGACGACTCGTCGGCCGTATCACTCAACTTTCCAAACGAACCATGGTCGGGCGATTTCCTGTTCAAGCAGATCGGGTCGGATTTCACGCCTGCGCTCGGCTTCGTGAACCGCACCGCGATTCGGCAATACGTCGCGACCGTCACCCGCTTGAACCGCTACCGAAACACGTATCTCAACACGCTCGAATTCGGGACCAATCTTGAATTCGTCACGGACCTTCACAATGTAATGGAGTCACGCGCCGGAGACGCGCTGGTGCGGGCGAGGTCGAGGGCCGGCGATCAAATCACGCTGCGAGTCGTGAATTCGTTCGAGAACGTGCCAGTCCCCTTCGAGCTGCCAAGGGCTGTGCCGGTACTCGTAGGCAGGTACAACTGGACCAATGTCAACGTAGGCGTGCGCTCGTTCAACGGACGCGTGCTGTCACTGCAGGCCGACATGACGTGCTGCCGGTTCTACAACGGCGACGCCCTCGTCTCGCGGTTGAACGTGATCTTCCGGCCCAGCACTCACTTCGAGATCAATGTGGGCCATGAGGCGAACGCGATCGATCTGCCAACTGGCGCCGTCGACATCCACCTCGGCACCGCGGACGGCGTCATCAATTTCACGCCGGTCATGCAGATCGCACTTCAGGCACAGTACGACAACATCAGCGAAAACCTCGCGTTCTCGGGGCGCTATCGGTGGGAGTATCACCCCGGCAACGAGCTGTTCATCGGCCTGGGCCAGAGCGCGCTCGTCTCCAACCGCGGCTTCATCGGGCAGGTGACACAGGCCACGATCCGCCTCGGCCATACGTTCCGCTTTTAGATCGCCGCAGAATCCCGTATTGATCGAGGTCGCAGCGGTCCATAGACTTCGCTCCGTCCAGCGGTATCGGATCCGCGTCTGAACCCGGGAAGGGGGCATTACATGGCACAAGTCAGCGAACTACTCGACCGCTTTGTTGAACTGTTCAATGCGGGCCGCTACGAAGAAGCCGAGGCGGACTTCGCGCCGGGTGGCTACAGCGAAGAGGTTGGCACAGGGCGGCGTCTGACGATCAAGGAAGCCACGGCGAACGCCCGCGCGTGGAAGGAAGCGTTCCCCGATGCGCGCGGCACAATCACGAACAAGATTGTCGCGGGTAACAAGGGAGCGGCGGAAATCCTCTGGCGCGGCACCAATCGCGGATCGTTGATGGGCAACGCGCCGACCGGCAAATCCGTCGAGGTGCGTGCCGTCGTCGTCATCGACACTGACGGCGCCAAGATCAAGCGCGCCACCCACTACATCGACGTCGCCGGAATGACCGCGCAGCTTGGTGGTCGAGCAGTGGCGGTCACCACGTAAAAGAGAGAGGCGGTTGCTTCAGGGCGCTTCAGCCAGCTTCTTCATGTTCTGGAGCGCCCCTTCAAATCTCATCCGGCGCTGCGCCACATCGGCCTTCTTCGCCGCTTCATCCGCTTTGTCGGAGATGTCATACATCAGCGTGTAGAGCAGCTTCGAGCTCTGGGCGGTGACCGGCCTCGCTTCGAGGAAGCCGTGATAGAGGTTGTAGAACTGTCCTGCGCGAACAGGCTGCGTATACCCGTACGCAAGGTCGGTCTTGGCGACGAGGATCTCCGTTACCTGTCCGCCGCGGAGCAGGCGGACGGTGCCGACGCCGCCATCGCCGGACTTGATCGCGCAGTCGGTCACATCCAGCCATTTGGTAATGTCGCAGTAGCCGCCGACTTTGGCCCAGACTGCCGCAGCCGGTTTTGCCACGTCGATCTCCATCTTGATGGTCATGTACTGCGGGTCTGCAGCCAGCGCGGTTCCCGCAAGCGCAAAGCTGCCAATGAATGCGGCAAGCACGTAACGTGGCATGTCCCCTCCTTGTCGGGCGAGGTGCTGCGATATCGAAATGCGCGGAAAGTCGCGTGTAGCCTACACCACTCGTGAGGTTCTTATTCAGAAGCCGCTGCGAAGTGACTGGGAAATCTGTCAGCGGTGCCAGGGAAGGATCATTTTCTCGAACTGTAGAGCTAAGGCGGTCGGGATCCGCTTTATTGGCGACCGGAGGTGATCGTTCGCAGCACAGACTCCACTTGTGGGCGCTCCGGTGCATTGGGCGCGAGGCGCACGAACCGGTCGAAGCGGTTCGCCATGATGTCAGGGCGATCGAGATGCTGATACGCCAGCGCGGACTGGTAATACGCGTATGCGAAAGTCGGAGCCGCGGCGATGCAGGCGTCAAATACGCGTGCCGCCGAAGCGAAGTCATTACGCACCGCATACGACAAACCGAGCTCGTACTGGACGAACAGGCTTTCCGGATACGCCGCAGCCGCCGCCCGAGCCTGGTCCAGCGTCACCTCGTCGTTCGTCAATCTCCCAATGGCTAACTGCGCCGCCACCTGCACGTCGGGATCGCCGCCGGTCTGGGTCAGCGCCGTCAGATCGTTGATCGCATCGTTCCGCAGTCCGAGACGCAGCTGGCTCTGTGCGGCGAACCAGCGGTCCGCGCCGCTGACCGCGGTCGGAACGCTGCTCTTCACCCTGTCCACGACCTCGCGGTCTTCGCCCGATTCGTAGAGCGTCTGAATGCTCGAGGAACTCGGCACACTTGCGGGCCTGGCGATCTGAGTGCGCCCCTGGCTGCTCGCGCAAGCCGCGACGATCAGGATCGTGGCCCACACGGCGATGGGTGCCAGCCGATGCGCGATTTCCGTGATCTCACCGTAGTGTGTCTGCCGCACATCCCGTCTCCAAACGATGCCGTATCGAAAATCGTACCAGCACGTTCGGCGTTCGATCAGGCGAAGCAGCAACAACTTACCGTGTTCTATCGCTCAGGAAGCGCGACGCGGATTGGTCAAAATGACCTCTCGCGCGGCCACTCTTCACGGCCCAGTCACGGCGTGCATTGGCACCGCGCTGGTCAACGCCGCGATGCACCACAGCAACACGGCGATCCAGAGCGGGACGCGCCCCATCGCGCTCAACACGGCGCATGCTGTCGAGAGGACGACAATCGCGAGTGAGAGACACACCAGCACCATGCGGATTCCCGTTGTCAAAGAAACAACGAATGGCTGGTGGCCTTCTAACTGATCGCGCTCGGCGCGTTTGATTGAATTGACGGGACGACGCCTTTTCCCTCCTTCGATCGTCGTCCCGTCAATGAGAGGTAGGGTGTCCCCATCGTCAGCACGGCAGGTGCCGGACGACATCACGTGCTGCGCCGCGAACCGGTGTGCAAGGCTGACGCGATCGCGTTCCTCGAAATACGAGGAAAGTCCTCGAAAACAAGAAAATTCTGGAGCAGGATCGATCGTTGCCGTCGCGACTCGATCGACGGGCTTTGCCGTCATTAATTGGCCGGCATCGACGCCGATAGGCGGTTGAAGAGACGTCGCGGATTAGAACCTGTGCGTATAGGAGATTTTTGAAGTGGCCCTGCGATCGAGCGTGTAAAGGTGGTGGCTCAGGGGATCGTCCTGCCAGTTGTGGATATAGACGAAATACAGATCGTTGCCCGGCTTGATAATCCAGCGGAACCGCGACTGCCAACCGAGGACGCTGCTCTGGCTGTCGTACTGGATGTTGTTGACCAGCGACACCATCGGGTTCAGGTCGGTTTCGGTCACGAAGCGATACAGGCGAGTGGAAAACGCTCCCTCGGCGAGCCTGACCCGGTTCTGTTCCCGGGCGATTGTGAACAAGAGACCCGGCCGCGGGCGGAGGTTGACCTCCAGTCTCACCTCACGGCGGTTGCCCGAGTAGAAATTGCCCCACTCGACGAGCGGCCGTACCGACAGCATGCGGCGGTCAGCGGTGTTCCCATCCACGCGGTAGCGCGTGAAGCTGTACTCATGACCGATCGGCAGCGTGATGTTTGGTGCGATCTGGAAATCCTCCTGCAGGGAGTCATACGTCGGGAGGATGTGCACCTGGAGGCGGTCCTGTGAGTTCGTAAAGAGATCGAACGCCTTCACGTCGATCTCGCGCGTCAGTGTCCGGTTCGTCTCCGGATCGACTCGCCAGTCCACATCGCCGCGAAAGTCGTAGCGGCGAACCCAGGTGCTGTCGGGGCGCAGCTGGAATCCGAGTCGCGGCTGGAGCTTGCGAAAGCCCCTCCGCCGCGTGAACCCGACCGCTGGATCGTAGTTGTCCTGAACCTCGACGTACTCGAGAGCCGAGTACATCGGATCGTTCGGGTACGACAGCTCCGCTCCGAAGGCGTCGCTCTTCCCGGTGTCGAGCGGGTTCGTCGTGTGCAGGAAATAGCCGCTGAGACTCAGGTTCTGCCGTCCCCGGAACGTGGACGTGGCGAGTCTGAAATCCGCACCGCTCGTCTGACGGCTGGTGGTCGGCCCACCACGCGTATCCCGCAAGGTATAGAGCGCCCCGATGTAGGACTGACGCAGCATGCGCCGCTTGACGCGGCCGACGAGGAAATCCTCACCAAGTGCCGCACCCTCTTCACCTGTGTGGACCTGCAGCACCCCTACATCGAAATCGCCAACCTGCCCGAGAAGCTTGCCCCCAAAATCGATCCGCTGCGGGTTCCCCTGAGCGTCAAGGCCGATGCTGCGAGTAAAGAAGGGGAGGACGTCGGCGTTACTCGCGCCTTCGAAGTTCCCGCCGATGTTCGCGCTTGCAAAATCGAAGAAGAGGGCTCCGTCGAGAAAGAAATCGCGTTTCTCGGGGAACAGCAGCGAGAAGCGCGTCAGATTGACCTGACGCTGATCGACCTCCGCCTGCGCGAAATCCGTGTTCACGGTCAGGTTGGCTCGGAGGCTCGGCGTGACGCTGTAGAAGACATCGAGGCCGGCGGTCGCGTCGTTATTGACGCGCGAAGTCCCCCGCCCCGGAAATGATTCAGATGTGCCGAGCACGTACGGCTTGAGGTCGAGGCCCCGGCCCTGGCTGACATCGTGGATGCCGGTCAACAGGGCGGTGTTGCTCATGCGATTCAAGCCCTGATTCCGAGGCCAACCCATCCACACGCTCTCTTCGTTGTTCTTGTGGCGGATGTTGCGTTGAAAGTTGATGCCCCACCTGTCGCTATTGGGATCGAAGTTCAGCGTTCGGAACGGCATCTCGATTTCGATCGTCCATCCGATTTCGCTGACGTGGGCTCGTGCGTTCCAGATTCCATCCCACTGCCGATTGCGGCTGCTGAAGTCCGCTCCTTGCAGCGCGTCACCCATCGCCCCGCGCGGGTTCATCTCGAAGAAGTAACCAGTGCGGCCATCGAGGAACGTATCGAACACCCACTGAAACTGGTCGTCGCCGCCCATGCTCCCATCGCGGGCCATCTGGTTGGCGATCACCTTGTCGGGTTCGGAATCGAAGCAGGTGACCCCCATGTACAGCTTGTCCCCGTTGTAGACGATGCGCACTTCGGTCGATTCGGTCGCCCGCTGGCCGCTGTCAGGATCGCGCTGGATGAAGTTGGTCGCCGGCACCGCTCGCATCCAGACGGCTTCGTCCAGCATGCCGTCGAGCACGATCTGTTCATCGGCCTCCATCCGCACCGCTTCCATCGTCCGCCGTTCGTCCGGCGACATCGAGGCACTGCCCTCCGGGATCTCCGACACCGGAGGAGGTGCCGCTCGCGCCGTCGAGATCGAGGCTGCTGCCCGAGGCTGTGGCCGTGCGGCGACCACGGAGGGCGTTTGCGGAGACTGCGCTGCGGCGACGAAAGGCACAAGGGTAGCCAGCGCCGAGAAGAATGTAGACCGAGCCGACATGAATCCGCGAAAGATAGCACGGGAAGGGCCGCCAAACGGCGGGTCTTGCGCGGTTACGGCTGCCGCGGGTAACGATATGGGCCCGAAATGTGAATTTCGACGACGGCTGTCGCCAGACCCTTGTCGTCGACGACGAATTGGTAACCTAGTCCGACACCTTCGAAGAGCGTCGGAGACACCGGCACCAGCGTTCGTGTGTTGCCACCCCCGTCACCATCGTCGACGCCGGTGATCTTCGCGATCAACTGGCCGCCGGAGAGTTCCACCTGCACGGTCCGCTTGTTTCCCTGGTAGAGCCCGCTGTACACGCCGACGTACCGCGCCAGCACGTCGGGCGCAACGGATACTCCTTTGCTGGGGGCGTCCGAGCGATTGCCCGTCCAGTGCTCGCTGCTCCATTCGCAGATCGACTCGAGCATTTCCGTGTCGGCCGCCAGCGCCATCTTCACCATGAAGCCCCAGGGCTTCGCGTACGCGCCCGGATCGGTGTAGGTCACCTCCACCTCGAGGTGGCCGACGTCCGGACGCCGATACCGTTCTCGTACGCGCAGCGCCTCCGTATGCGAGAGCCCATTACGGCTCACCCACGTCTTGTCGTTGTATCCGACACTGTCCACGATCAGCGTGTCGCCCTCCCAACGTCCCACCGAGTACCCCATCCAGCTTGGAGCGGGGTTGGCCTCGAGCTCGCGGCCGTCCGTGAAGATCACGCGATAGGTGAGGTCGTCGTTCAGGATCGCGATGGCAGCTGGAGTCTGGAGTATGCGTTGCCAACCCCCAAATCTCTCAGCCTCCGGGCCGCTCGGCAGACACTGATAATACGGACGCCCTTTGAAGTAATCCTGCTGACGCTGACGAGCGAGGTCGTTGACCCACGACTGCGCGTTGGCTGGGTCGAGACGGGGAGCGCCGAAGGGGCCGTTCCAGATGCCGGTCAAATCAGGTTTGCCATCCGGACCGCGCGGTGCAGGCGCGGTGAGGTTTGGCTTGCCGTCGGCTGTGCGAGGAAGGCCGGGAGTTTGCCGATCCAGCCACTGGGCATCGGCCGGAATCGTCCCGACCATCAGAAGGAGCGTCGCGAGAAACAGCCTCATATCGCCCTCCGGTCTCGACGCGAGATACCCGTGGCCCCCTCGAACGGCGGGATGGTAACACGCGGATGGCGTGTCACCGACTACTCGAAAATCGGCATGGCGGATAGGCGCCGGTCTCACGGCCTCAGGACAGGATGTCGAGCGTGTAGTTCATCTTCGCGAAGAGATAGCTGCGCGACTCGTCGACCAGCTGCCGGAATCGCGGCATGTTGATGCCGACCAGCGCCCCGCGGCGCTTGCGAATCGCACCACCGACGATGACCGTATCCACGTTGCGCACGTCTGCCGCCTGGACGACGGTGCCCACGGCGCTGTTCAGCGGATACACGTTCATCTCGTCCGACCGGATCATGACGATGTCGGCCTCCTTACCCGGCGTAATCGTCCCGCACTTGTCGAGGAGCGCGGCGCATTTCGCGCCGTTGACCGTGGCGCATTGGAGCACCTGGCGCACCGTCACCGGCGCCGGGGCGTCGGGATCCTTGTTGACCCGTCGATTCGTGGCGAGCGCGCGCTGAACGAAGAACGCCGCCCGCATCTCGCCGAACATGTCAGTGCTGTACGACGTCTCGTTGTCGACGCTGAATCCCGGCTGCACGCCGAAGTCGAGTGCCTTCTGGAATCCGCCGACGCCGGCCGACGTGCCGGTGCCCAGGCCGTACTGGGCATCTGACCGCGTACAGACGTCGACATTGCAGCCCGTCTCGCGGACAAGACGCCACGCGGCATCCGTCAGGCTGCTGGCATGGTTGAACGTGAAGTCCGGTCCCAGCAGGTTCTCTTTCGCGAACGCCTCGATCAACTCGGAGGAGATGCCATCCGCATGGATTTTCAGCCCGAGGCTGCGTGCGAACGCCCAGTTCTCCCGGTTCGGGTTCGCGAACGCGCGGAGCGTCACCAATTGGTCGGTCGACGTGAAGTACTTCTTCTGCAGGCGGGTCAGGTCCATTGGCCACTGGTTGTCCCACGTCCCGAACTGCGGCGGTCCTGACGCGTGCACGGCGCGGATCCCCGAATCGAACAGCGCCTCGATCGCCGCATCGGAATGCGCGGCGCTGCGCGAATTGTGGGAGTTGTCGATGATGCACGTGATGCCGGCATCGATGCAGCCGAGCGCCGTTATCAGATTGCCGACGTACATGTCGTGTGGGCGGTAGAACGGTGCAAAACCTTGGTGAGTCGTCGACATGTAGTTCGCGATCAGACCGTCGGGAATGATCCGCCGGAACTGCGCGGACCACGAATGCCTGTGGCAATCCACGAACCCCGGAATGAGGATCGTGCCGGCTGCGTCAATGACCTCCGCGGAGGCTGGCGCTCTGAGATTCCGGCCCACCTCGACGATGTGCGTGCCCTGAATGCGCACATCGCCCCGCGCGAAGTCGCCGAGGGCAGGATCCATCGTGATGATCGTGCCGCCCCGCAACAGAAGGTGACGCGCGGGGTTGACGGCCGCACGCCAGGCCGGTTCCAGCGCGCCGCCGTCCTGCCTCGATGGGGAGCGCTGCGCCGCGCCCGGCACTTGAGCGGCTGCGGGAGCAGCCGCGAGCGCCGCACCCATCTTCAAGAGTCCACGTCGGGAGATTGATTTCACGCTGGCTCCTTCGCTGGTCTCGCCACGCTCAACCGGCGTATCTTACGCGAGGCCGTACGTAGGGACCGCCTTCAGGCGGCCCGGATCCACGTGCCCGCATAGGAGAGCGTGATGACCACCTTCAAAGGACGCGGGGCGACTGCGTTGGCTGTCGTGCTGCTGATCGCGCCAGTCACGGGCGCGCAAACGCCAGCACGCGACAGATCGCGGTTCTTTGGAACATTGCGTCTCGTCTCGGACACGACGACGAGAAGAGCGATCCTGGCGGCGTCCCTCTCGGCGCAGACGACGAATGCGGCTTCGGACCACATCCGGGCCGTAGTCGGCCGACTCGAGCTGGAACGATTCAAGGCCCACATCAAAGGATTGACGCAGTTCGGCGATCGCATGGCTGGCACCGACTCGATCCAGTTTCAGGATCTGGCACCGTCCGTCAGTGTGCGCGAAAACGAGAGGATTACTGGAATCATCCAAGGCTCGAACCCGAACCATCATCAAGCCACTGATGCATACAACAGTTATGGGGAGGAGGATTTTCGTTTCGGCTTCGGTACCGTCCGGACAACGCTTGGGGCGCTTGGACAACTCGCGGGCGTCAGTCTTGCGGTGCCCCGTTCACCCTGACACCTTCACTCTCGAGGAGGCGAGGGAACAATCGGTGGTTTCTGCAGGACGTCGGTGACTCTCTGAATCTCGAGCTCCTCGAACATCAAATTGGGCACGATCAGCGACACCGCGACCGCCGCGCCACCGCGATAGCTGTAGAGCGTGCGCTCCTGGGACGCCTCGGCGAGATCCCTGAATGCGGTCGCCGCGACGGCGCCGAATCGCACCCCGCGCACCGGTTGTTCCTTCCCGTCGAGGGTCACCTTGACCGCTTCGAGGATGAAGGGTCCTCCCGGTCCGCCTCCAACGGCGATTTCGTTGGGGTTCGCGATACCGCGAACGATGTACCCGAAGGTTTTGTCCTGCGCTCTCAACATGTCGAGGTATTTGTTTTTCAGCTCGGACGCCGGAACCGACTGCGCGCTTTGCATCTGAAACACGCCCGCCTGCACGCCCGCGCGGTTGTGACCGTTGGACTGGAGCAGATTCTTCTGTGGCGTGCGGCTCGTCAGCAGCGTCAGCAGCCGTCCCTTGTCGACGAGATGGACGTCCCGCGGCTGGACCCCTTCATCGTCCACCTGATACGCGCCGGGCACCGGCCGGCCCTCGTACTCGCTGAGTGAAGGCGTGTCGCTGATCGAGAATGCGTCCGAGAGCACGCGCAGCCCGATGCGCCTGAGAAATGGCGTGCCCTGCCCTTGAGCCTGCGCAAACCGCGGGTTGTCGCTGTCGGCGGGCCGCCGCGCGAGCATCAGCGGCACCAGCGTTTCGGCGATGAACTCGGCGCTGGCTTGTCCCTCGAGCAGCACCGGCCCGGTGAACTCGTCGCCGACAGGCGCCGAGCGCTGCGCCGCCACGCGATCGGCCACCCCGCGCGTACGCGCGACCAGCGCCGGCATCGGCGGCAGGTCTTCGAGACGCTTCTCAACCAGATTGAACCCATCACGCACCATCATGCCGTCGTCGGCTTGCGCTTCGGCGGTGACGCGAAGATTCGCGAGCTGCACCGGTGCAATCGTGGTGAACCCTTCACTGTTTACGTAGTACCGCATGCCCCGCGTCTCCGTCGCGAAGACGTCGGAGGCGTCGATCGCCGGGCTCGAGGCAAACACGGCCGAGAGCTGCTGCGCCCCTTCGACCCACGTGGCGCGCAACGCTCCCGTCCCTGCGGCCGCGCGCACGGTTTCGACGGGTGTTTCGCGCGACAGATCCGGAATCTGCTCGATGCCGGCGCGATTTTGAAACGCGGCTCTCTTCCGTGCGAACACGCTCACGGCACGTTTGTACGCCGTGTCGGTCGCCAGCCAGATTTGCCGCCGCAGCGCGTCGTAGTCGTCGTCGAGCGGCACGATCGCGCTGCCGTTGCCGCCCGGTCGATTCTGGATGACGAACCGGGAGCTGTCGAAGGCGTAGTCACCGACGCGCACGTCCACCTGAAGCGTCCGGCTGTGCGCAACGGTCTCGTCCTGCACGCTTCCGAGTCGCGCCACGAGGCGCAGGGTCGAGACGTCGGTCACTTCGTAGTCGATGTAGTACGGCGCGGGCTCGTCCTTCAGACGAAGCTCGGCCATCGATCGCTTCAACTCGTCGCGCATCGCGGCGAGGATCGGCGAGTCCTGCGCGTGTGGCGCGGGCAGCCACGACGACACCACCAGCAGGCTTGCGATGAAGGCGGCGAGTCGAGCCAGTCGCCTCATCAGAATTTCCTGATTCGTGCGGGAGCGGCCAGAATCGGCAGCGCTTCCTGCGATTGCGCCTTTTTCTGTACTTCGACTTCGGCCACCAACAGGGCCGGCGACGAGGCCGATACGGGAACGCCGCCGCTTTCGGCGCCGCAGATGCCGTTGAACACGTCTGGTTTGTCGCCGGTGGCGAGAATCTTTCCAAACGCCGCCAGCGGCGTGCCGATCAAATCGACCCCGCGCACCAACTCGGGCGGACGCGCGTCGGTGTAAACGCGATACACGACGTTGGGCAACACATTGAATGCGTTGGCCGAGCCACGGTTCGTAGTCGTGAAGCCGCCCTCGATGTTGTCGAAGAACAGACCAAAGGGCTTGCCCTGCTTCCGTGCTTCGTCTTTCAGCATGTTCATCAGCGCCGAGTCAGAGACCGTCCGGCTCGACTCGACGATCAGGTTCGACTGGCGCGAGACGGGTACGTAGCCAGGTTCCGCGCGGCCGTGACCATTCGACTTCACGAACGTGCGGACGGGCGCCCGGTCCAGAAGAAACGTCTTCAGGATCCCTTTGTCGACCACCGCTACACGCTGCCCCTTGACGCCTTCATCGTCGTACTCATAGTGGCCCATCAGCTCGGTGTTTCCGCGTTTGGTCTGCCCGGGATCGAACACGACGTTCAGAAACGTCGGCAGCACCGCTTCGTTCACGCTCTTGGCGAACGTCTGTGCGTCGTTGACGTTGCGCTGCCGGTGTCCTTCGACACGGTGACCGAAGATCTCGTGAAAGAACACCCCAGCCGCCCGACCCGAGAGGATCGCCGGACCAGAAAAGGGATCGACGATCGGCGCGCGGCGGAGCCGGCCGAGCAGCGCCAACATGTCGCGCGCGTCGGCCACCAGTTGCTTTTCGTCGGGAAGCCCGTCGGGTGTGCGGGAAAAGTAGCTCGCGTACAGCGGCAGCTCCATCCCATCGTCGGCCCTGGTCGCTGCCTGGATGAAAAGCCGCCACGACACCGCGCCGGTAGCGACCTGCGCCCCTTCGCTGTCCACGTAGGAACGGTTGTCGGATGTGATCGACAACGACACATTGCTCTCCAGCACGAGGGGATCGTTGGCGAATGGCGCAGAGATCCGGCGCAACCGGCCTTCCCAGAGCGCGGTGTCGACCGCGTAGCTCACAGGCGTACCGATGTAGGTTTGCGGATCCTCTCGGGAAAAGTCCGCCGTCGGGTCCTCTTCCCGAATCTTCGATGCGACGTTCGTCTTCACGCGCGTGAACGCTTCGGTCGCCTGCTTGAACGTGCGATCGGTGGCGCGCCAGAGCGCGAGACGGATCGGCCTCTCTTCATCGGTGAGGGGAAGCGCGACGCGGGCCATGCGCGGGCCTGCACCGCCCGTATCGCCACGGAGCGGATGGGTGTTGTCCAGAAGGTAGTCGCCAACGCGGACCTCCACGGATGCGAAGCGGCCCCGCTGTTCGTCACTGCGTTCGAGGGCGCCGTTCGACGCCGCGATGTACGTCGATCGCTGGTCGTGCACGGTGTAGCCGATGAAATAGGCCGGCACCGGCTCTTTCTTCAACACCTGGAAGTTGCGTTGCAGCTCCGATTGCAGCATCGCGACGACCGCACCGGTGGCGGCGCCTTGAACCGGTGGCGACGCTTCCACCGCAACAAGACACAGGAGTGCCGTCAAGATGAAGGGCCTGAGACTTCTCATGACGGCCGGATTATACCGACTGCCTGCATGATTGCTGGACCTTCTCCACTTGCGCTCCGCCTTCGTTCGAACCGGCCCCATGTGATAAAAGCCCTGCTCGACGCAGGCGAGGTCGGTCCGAATTCAGCGCATCGCCGAGAGATCGCGGTCTGCGGCCGGTGCAAAGGAGGGCGTGATGACCCATTTCAGAAGACGCGGGGCGGCCGCGTTGGTTGTCGTGCTGCTTGCGGCGTCAGTCGCGGGCGGGCAAACCGTGCCGGCACCCGACACACCCCGGTTCGTTGGAACATGGCGCCTCGTCTCGGACACGACGACGGGCATGATGATCTACGACAGCCTCGGAAACATGGCGGCGCAGGTCATGCCGAACCGCGCGCGCCGGAAGTACGCCGCGCCCGAGCCCACACCGGAAGAGGCCAAGGACGCCATCACCGGGTACCTCGCGTACTTCGGCACGTTTACGGTCGACGAACAAGCGCGCATCGTCACACACCATCGCAAAGGCAACATCAATCCCGGTCAGGTTGGTGACGATGTCGTACGCGCCTACGTGTTCGAGTCGAACGATCGGCTCGTCCTCACCCCTGCCGGGAGTACGAACAAGATCGTGTGGGAGCGGGCCCGATAACAGGGGGGCTTACTGAATGCTGCCGGACGCATCGACGATGCGAAACGCGCCAGCCACGTAACAGGGGCCAGCCGGGAAACAGACCTGTGTGATGCGGCCGACCTTCTGACGCCCGACAAAAAATTCGTCCTGATAATCGACACCCTGAGCGCGGCCTGGATCGCGCAGATAGATCCAGTAGTCCGTGTCGCGTCGCAATGTCGTACTCAGCGAACACCGATGAACCCCATCGACATCAGCTGTGATGGGCAACGAACAATCGAATTCTCCGAACGTCCCGGTCGCGCCGACGCTGATTGCGGTCTGCATGGACAACAATCCGGCGCGTCGGTAGCCGAGGGTGTTTGGTGGCAATACGATTTCGCGGCCGTTCACGATGGTCGGTCCCACGTTCGAATTCGGGGGCGTGCTTTCGCATCCGAGCGTGCTTTGGCAGACCATCGCGGCGAACAGACTGTGCTTCAGAGCGACGCCGAGCGGCGAAGACCTTAAAACCACCACAACGACCATCGGGGGACGCTGGAAAGGTCGTATATGACCACGTTGCCATCGCCCTGCATGACCAGATAGGCGCCGTTGAACCCGTTGGTTCGCGTATCGAACTGCGCGTGGTAATCGGCGTCGTACACGACGAAGTTCCCGTCCCATTGCATCGCCGCGATGCCAGGTTCGTGGTGTGGGACGCGGAAATCGCGAACAATCGCCCCGCTCACGTCATAGACCCGCAACGCACCGCCATCGGCTTCATACGTCAGCCGATACAGACCGTTGTCCGACCAAAGGGAACCGCCCGGTGGAATGGCCCGTTGATGCACCAGCGCACCCGGATTGTCGGGCCGCGGCAGGTTCACGTCCCAGAACCCGCACGCGTCGAATGGCGGCCGCTGCGGATTGGCCATGCTGAAGAACCAGACGGGCTCCCAATCTCCGGAGATGGCCGCGTTGCCATAGTTATGGGCCGTGAAGTTCGCGGAAACGGTGCTGCAAAAAAATCCGTCACTGCCGGCCGGTACGAGCGGATCGTTGTCGTGAACATTGCCGCCGCCAATTCCATCAATCGCGAGATTCACAACCGCGCCGCGTATGACGTTGCCGTAGATCTCTCCCGCGTAGGCCGTAAATACATCTGGGTTCCACGGATTCCACCACGGTTCGTCACCGACCATGAGGCCGAATGCCATCTGGTTGGGCGCCGCGACGATCGTGTTGCTTCGATACACGCTCCCTGAATGGTCCGCCGCCGGACCAAAAGTCCCGACGTTCAAGCCGGCAAACGCGTGCTTCGACACGTTCGTGATGGCATTGCTCTCCACCACACAGCCGAACCCGCCGCCGACGATCAGATTGACATCGGTGTTGTCGATGAATGCGTTCTGGTGAATGTAACCTCCATCGCAGTTCCATACCGTCAAACCGTCCGCCCATCCTCCCCACATCTCCCGAATGTCGCGGCCGTTGTCCATGAACGTGCTGGCGGAGATGTCGAATCCCTGCCCCGCGACCTCCATCGCGGATTTGCAGAGGGCGTTCATGGAGACGACACGGCTAACTCTCCATCCGTCCCCTTTGAGGAGAACGTTGCCGAGTTCCCGGTTCGTCCAACACTCCTCGGTCTGATTCAGGCGGCCGGCAAGGTTGCCGTCGAAGACGAGATCTTCGAGCGAATAGTTGTGCCGCGGGTCCGCGCCACCGTAGTCCTCGGCCAGAAGAATATGTCCGTGAAGGTTCGGACTCGCTCGCAACGTTGGGTGCTGATCTGCCGCGGTCTCTCCTCGTAACACGGTCCCATCGATCACGATTTCAAGCGTCGTGTCGATGTCGTAAAGACCTCCGTTCTGAAGGATGACCGTTCCACCGCGGTTCAAACACGATTGGATGTCAGCAGCCGTTGCGCCGCTCGGAATCGGTTCGCTGCAGTTCACCTGTGCCCAGGACGAGGTCGAGGAAGCGGCGAAGAGCGCAAGGGCGAGAGCCAGCACTGACGTGATGCGCATACGCCTCCCTGCTGCGGGACGACCGTCCGAAAACGCGCGAGGCGAGTGCCGCGTTGGAGGGGATGTTTACAACGACGACGCGCGGATTGTAACGGATCGACCCGATGCCCGAGACCGCGACGTGCACGGATATTTTGAGATGCTCGCGCTACACGCCTGCAGGAGTACGAACAAGATCGTGTGGGAGCGCGCCCGGTAACGCGAACCCCGCTTCTTAGTATTCGTACGCACCAAGTGCTCGCGTAATGATCCACTCGTCACGGTAACGCTCGAGCAGATCCCACGAACCGCCCGAATTAGGACTCCCGATGAACACCACGGCTTGTGTTGGCGATGGATAAACAGGTGCGGTGACGAAGACCACGCTCCGCCGTCGTTCTACGAGAGGACGTCCTGGCATGTCGCCGGCTGCAGGCGAGATGACCTGAACCCCGTTTGCCAGTTGCCGCGGAATCGCCATCGAGAAGCGGTTTCGTCCATACATAGCTCGGGCGAAACGCGCAGGACCAACCTTTCCATCAAGCAGCGCCATGTCAAACGGAGTCACGCACCACTCATCGATAGTGGTCGGTTCGCACACCCACAGTGTGCGATTCGCGACCAATACCGGCCCTGAGGACTGCGGACAACCGCGACATGGTCGCAATACCGCGCGGACGACGCTGAGGTCTTCGGGCGTCAGTTCGCGGACGTGCGCATCCGGAGGAACTGCGGTGGGCAATTCCAAGGAATGACAACTCGACGTGACCAGCGCAGCAAGGACCACGACAGATGCTCTCATCATCCCGGAGCTGCGCCGCTTACGGCTGTTTGTCGTAGACAATCGTATTGGTGAACGCTTTTCCCTTCGCATCCCGGCCAGTCACCACCTGCGTCATCGTCCTGCCGTCTGCCGAGACTGTGATCGTGCTCGGCGTGTCCGACGGCTTGCCGTCTACGACCAAGTAGACGTCCTCGGTGCGCGGGTCGGTCGCCTTGATGCTGACCATACGGATCGCCTGCACACCGGCGGCTGCCTCCGGATACGGTCTGCCGTCGCGACGGTAGACGAGATATGCGCGCGTGCTGCCCTGCGGGATCGTGACATCCGTCGTCATGAAAATCGTTCCGCCGCCGCGATCCTCGTAGGTGCGCGTGAAGCTGGTAGGGGCTCCGCCAGACTCGTATTTCGACGTTCTGGGGTTCAACTTCCAGACCCCGATGAACGGATCGTTCGTGGTGGGAGCGGTGACGGCGCGTGGCGGTGTCCGAGAAACCGCAGCCGGTCTCGCAGGCCGCGACGGGGCCTGCGGCCGTGCGACCACGCCTGACGAGAGTACCAAGAGAGCGATCAGAAGGATCAAGGCATATCGTGAGTTGCGCATGAGTCGTCTCCGTGCATGGGGAGCACGCTTCCAGCGTAGACCCAAATGTGATTCGCCATAGTTGACCTGGCCGGCGGGCAGCGGCGTGGCAACCACGAAAGCTTCGGCGGGCCACGAAGCGCGCGAAACCTTGCTCCCCGCCGGTTTCCGCGAGGCGTAAGATTCTCGCGGGAGGCGTGCGGAGGCAACGATGCAGACGAACGCTCGGCTGGTGAGTTCGGGACTGACACGGATGGCAATGGTCGCGATGGTCTCCGCGTGTTCGACCATCGTGCTGGCCCCTCGACTCGCTTCGCTCGCGTGGGCCGAGCCCCAGTCGTTGACCATTACTGAACAAGGCGGACGCCCATTTGGTGGACGGGTGGTGGGCGAGCCGGCCACCGGCTCGCTGCACTGTGATCACGGGTACGTCGAATGGCAGATTCCGGCCAACCCGCGGCGCACGCCTATCGTGATGGTGCACGCCAGCAGTACCAAGACATGGGACACGACCTTTGACGGTCGCGACGGCTTTCGCAATATCTTTCTTCGGCGCGGGTATCGCGTCTACATCACCGATCTGCCGCGGACGGGACGAGCGGGCCAGGGATGCGCGACGACGACCTATACGCCGCGAGCGGACAATGACCAGGCGTCATTCACGACCTGGCGTCTGGGGTTATGGCTGCCCGGGACCGCGGAGCCACAGTTCTATCCGGGCGTGCAGTTTCCGCGCACGCGCGAAGCGCTGAACGAGTTCCTTCGCATTCAATACCCCGAATTCAACGCGCCCGAGAACGAGCAGATTGAGACCGACGCGCTCGCCCAACTGCTCAACGAAGTCGGGCGGTCGGTGGTGCTGACGCATTCTTCGACCGGCATACGCGGGTGGATTACTGGTACGAAGACGGCCAATATCGCCGCGATCGTGTCGTATGAACCAGGCAACGCCGTGTTTCCCGAAGGCGAGGTGCCGCCCCCGATTCGTCGCGTCGACGGTTTGATGGTGCCAGCCGGCGAAGTGATCCCGATGGCCGACTTCATGAAGCTGACGAAGTTACCGATCCAGATCGTGTGGGGTGACTACATTCCCGTGAGGTCCGATCCGGTCAACATCGGCCCGCGGCTCACGCTCGACGCGCGCCGTGTCAATGTCGAGCGCGCGAAGCTGATGGTGGCAGCGATCAACCGGCACGGTGGTCAGGCCACCAACATCATGCTTCCCGAGATGGGGATCACGGGCAACACGCATTTCCCGATGATGGATCTCAATAACGTTCGAATTGCCGACCTGCTCTCGTCTTTTCTCGCCGAGCACAAGCTCGACGCGCGGCGGTAAGACCGCTATTCCAGCGCTTCCGCCTTCCTGATGGCCATCACCTGGGCCGACACGACCAGATCGGCGATCATTCCCGACACCGCCGCCGCCAGCTTCGCGCCCGGCGATGCGGGCACAAGAACGCCTCGCCGCAGACGTTCGAACACGCCAACGACGAAATCGGGCCAGATGTCCTCTCCGTACTGCTCGTTGGATCTCGTGGCGCCCGGCTTCCTCAGGCTCGAGTGCGTATCTTCGATGACGTAAATGCCGCCCGGACGCACGTGCGGCAGCAGACACCGAAGCGTCCCCGCGACGTGATCAGTAACATGCGATCCGTCGTCGATGACAAGATCAAATGGACCGTACTTCGCCGCAATCTCCCCGAGGCGCGCGCTGTCGGTTTGATCGCCCGCCAGGTACACCACGCCGTCCTCTGATGGCTGGCGCGTGAGCCACCGCCGAAGCTTGATGTCGAGGCCGACGACCGACGCGCTGGGAAACAGTCCCTTCCACATGGCGGCGCTGCCGCCGCCCTTGACGCCGATCTCCAGAATGCTCGTCGGCTCGCGATCGAGAGAGGTCAATAACCGCCGGTAGAACGACAGAATGTGCGGCATCTTCTGCGGGAAGGCGGCGTGATCGAGGATGCCGTTCTCGATCATCGCGGCCAGCTGCGCGTTCGCCTCCCACGGGCGTTTGCGCGAAAAAAAAGCCGGCGCCATACCGGCCGCTGTCTGCGTGCGGATCAAGTCGGCGACGGTATCCTGCGCCCGCTGCCAGTCGCGTTCGACGCCCTGGCGCATTTCTTTCAGCAGCGTTTCCATCTGCCGGTAGAGTCTCAGAAATTCTTCGGGCTGCGACGGACCGCGATCTTTCTCTGGAATGCTCATGTCCGGACGGGACTGTAGCATGGGTGAAAACCGTCGCTTTTGAGACGTCCTCGGCACGCCGGTCGATCGCCGTGACCTTCACCATACGAATGACGGCACACCAACAGCCGCCTCGGGGCTCTGCCAGCGTAGACCCAAACGTGAGGGGCAAGAAGATCTATAGTGGCGCAGCGTTGTGACGCATTTCAGCGAGGACGCATATGAGTGAACAGACGCGACACTCGGGCATGAGCGTAGCGGTGGCCTTGGTGCTCGGAGTTGTGCTTGGTGCGCTGGGCACGTGGTCGCACGGCGCCGCTCGAGACGTCGCTGCGGCCGGTCTGCAGCAAGGTCAGACGGCGCCTCTACCGCCTGGCGCGCTCGCCTCGAACACGAATGTGCTCTCTTCCGCCTATGAGCCCGTGGATGGAAAGGGTGGAGAAGAAGTGAGCGGCCCGTACCAGGTCGTCAAGGGCTGGCCTCAGCCGGTCACCGACGGCTGGACGATCAACGCCGAGACGATGTACGCCGAGTCGCCCGATCGCATCATCGCGGTCGGACGCGGCACGCGCAAAAGTCCGTGGACGACATTCTGGGGGCCTGCTGCGTTTCGGAACCTTGGCAAGCCCATTCCGCCTGCGGAGCAGAAGCAGCAGCGGATGATCGTTGTCTACAACCGCCAGGGCAAGGTCGTCGAATCATGGGATCAGTGGAGCCCGCTCCTCGTGGACGTGCAGCTGGTGCAGGAGAACCCCTACGACCCCGAACACCACATCTGGATTGCGACCGACGAATCGCTCGTGGAGTTGACGCGCGACGGCAAGGCGCACGTCAAGACGATCGACGTGAAGGACATCCCTCCGGCGCAGACCCAGAACGGCAATTTCGTCGTCGAATTCTTCGCCTTTGCGTCCAATGGGGATCTGTGGGCCGCCGGCGGTAACCGGATGGTCAGGTTCTCCAGGGACGGGAAGTTCGTGTCGGCATTCGGGAAGGCCGGCACCGGGCCCGGCGAGTTCGGTATCGTGGGAGAGGGACTGCACGGCAACGGCATTCACGGCGTCGTCATCGATTCGAACCGAAACCGCATGTACATCGTCGACCGCGTCAATTCCCGGATCCAGGTCTTCGATCTGAATGGAAAGTTTCTGGATCAATGGCCGAACATCGTCGGCGCCTACGGGATCCGCTTGACGGCCGATGGCCGGTACGCGTGGGTCAATGATGGGTACACGCAGAAGGTGATGAAGTACGACGCCCTCACCGGAAAGCTCGTCCCCGGCTCAACGTGGGGAACGATGGGCGTCGCGCCGGGAGCCATCTGGGGATTCCATTTCTTCACGACCGACAGCGAAGGCAGCCTTTACGTCGGCGAGGACATGGCATACCGCATCCAGAAGTTCGTGCCCAGGAAAGACGGCAACCCAGTTCAGATCATCGGGCCGCTCATGCAGTGACGCGCTGGTAGGCGTAGAATCCGGCAGCAAGCCAGCGTGGGCACGTCAGGAGTAGGGCAGGAGTCCACGATATGAGCACCGATTCACAGAAGCCGACAGAGCGCGACGGCGACGTCTCGAGACGCGAGTTCCTGGGCGCTACGGGGGCGGCGCTGGTGGTCACG
>Ga0207701_10000529_pt1 | contig 39716 bp, 39 predicted proteins | sample KBSSwiSSwithPhiX_FD_184294 | JGI IMG/M metagenome (GOLD analysis project Ga0207701, IMG submission 184294) | Switchgrass rhizosphere bulk soil microbial communities from Kellogg Biological Station, Michigan, USA, with PhiX - S5 (SPAdes) (version 2) | ecosystem: Environmental > Terrestrial >... | reverse complement strand
CGTGGATGTGAGGCGGGTAAGCGGCTCCGGGGGCGAGCCGAACCAGCATGCTGACGCGTTCCTTCGCGACGTCGGTCGAGAGCAGCTTGCATGAGATCCCTGGAGCCACGACCTTCCATTCGGGCTCGCCCGCCCAACGCTCTTCGGGCTCCCGTGAAGCCTCGTCCCCCGAGTCGGCCGCGATCCGTTCCGCGAGCCGTCCCCATAGGCCCGCTGACGGCCGCAAGATGTCGGTCGGCCAGTTGACGAACGCGTCGATGACGGGCCGAACCGCCAGGAGCTGCTGACGACACTCGGCACAACCGTCGACGTGCGCCTCGAACGCGGACCGTTCGCTCGCGGGTAGCGCTCGCAACGCGTATTCGGCGATGCGCTCCGCGCGCTCGCAACGGGCCTTCGACGCGGCGGTCATGACGCGTCTCCTTCGGTTTCGAGCGCCTTGCGAAGCTTGGCGAGCGCCGAGCGGACCCGGGTCTTCACCGTCCCAAGCGGCTGGTTCAGGCGAACAGCCGTCTCGGAGTAAGTAAGCTCGGAGAAGAATGCGGTCTCAATCGCTTTTCGTTCTTCCGATGTGAGTGCTGTCAACGCTTCCTGCACCAAGGAGCGGCGCCGTCGTGCATCGATGGCATCTGTCGGACCCTCGAACTGCTCCGCCTCGCGGTCGTCTGGATAGGTGGGAACTCTCTTCTTACGCTGCTCGAACCGGAGCCGGTCGATCGCTCTCGATCGCGCTTGATTCATGACCCAGCCGACGACCGACCCACCGGTCGGATCGTATTGCGCTGACCGCAACCAGACGTCGCGAAACACGTCGAGCGTGATCTCCTCGGCGCTCTCGCGGTTGCTGCTGATGCGCATCGCAAGTGTGAACACCAGGCGATGGGTTCGTTCGTACATCACCCGCAGGGCCTGCTGATCACCACCCGCGATGGAGTGGACGAGACGAACCCAGTCGTCCTCCGGGATCGACGCCTCGGAACGGTCCGCGTAGAGAAGGTCACCGAGTGTTGTCGCCACCCCATCCTGATCGTCGGGCGCCTGCTTCGGACCCACGGCCGCCCATGATGAAATCATCCTGGCCCAATCGCAAGCCGGCAGCCGGGCGTCGATGGGGATTGTCAGTCCAGGCACCACTCCCGACTAGACGACAAGAGGGCGCGGGCGGATTGCGCTGCTCCGTCGGTGCGTTGGATCGACCGCAGACGGTCGCGCAGGCGGAGGGCCTGCGAGCTCGGCCGCTCCCGCGCATTGCCTCCAATCCGCTGTCTCGGGTTTGTCGTTCTAGACGATATGGGGGCCGGGCGCCTTATCCACGCTAAGGCTTCTGGGAAGTTAGAAAACCATCGCGCCGCCATTTCCGCCGTGGTCGTGATCGACGACAGGCGCGCGAACCTGGTCGCGATGGAGGCGCTCCTCCAGCCGCTCGGATATCGTGTCCTCCTGGCCGACAATGCGGAGGACGGCCTCGCGCATGCCCTCTCGGAGGAGGTCGCGCTCATCATCGCCGACGTCCGGATGCCCGGCGTCGACGGCCTCGAGATGCTGGCGCGGCTCCGGCAGCGGGGCGAGGCACGCAAGATACCGGTCGTCTTTCTGAGCGGCTATTCCTACGACTCCGACCAGGCCCGCCGCGCGTATGCGCTGGGGGCGGTCGACTACATCGTGAAGCCGATCGACCCGGACATCCTGCGTGCCAAGATCGCGGCCCTCGTCACGCTGTTCGAGCAAGAGCGCGAGATCGAGCGGCGGGGCCGGGCCATCCGGGTGAGCGAGCGCGAAGCCGCCGAGGCGAAGGACACCATCCGAGAAAAAGATCGACACATCGGCGTGCTCGGGCACGACCTTCGGAACCCGCTGTCGGCAATCGTCGCAGGCCTCGACGTGCTCGCCTGGTCAAAGAATCTTTCGGAGGCGGAGCGCGCCATCGTCGCCCGAACGCGCAGCAGCGCCGAGCGGATGACAGCGATGATCGGCGACCTCCTCGATTACACCCGGACCTCGCTCGGCACGTTTCCGCATAACCCCGTGCCGATGGATCTGAGGACCGTCTGCGAGTCCGCCATCGACGAGCTGCGGTCGATTCATCCCGGGCGCAGGATAACCTGCGAGGTGGCGGGCGATGCCGAGGGGAACTGGGACCCGGTGCGCCTGCAGCAGGTGGTCTCGAACCTCGTCGGAAACGCTCTCGAGCACAGCGAGGGCATGGTCTCCGTTCAAGTGGAAGCCGCCGAACACGACGTGGTCCTCTCGGTCCACAACGACGGCGAACCGATCTCGCCGGACGTGCTCCCGATCCTGTTCGGGCCTTTCCGCCGCGGCGATCGAAGCCCCAATGGTTTGGGCCTGGGTCTCTACATCGTTCGAGAGATCATTCGCCGGCACGGTGGAACGATCGACGTCCGCTCTTCCTCGGATGCCGGCACGACGTTCGTCTCACGCTGGCCGCGACACGCGGCGCAAACGTCACGGCGTCTGCAGTCGCCCGAGCTCGGGGAGACGTCGGGCGCGGCGTGAAGCGGCTGCCGGTTGACGTCACGACTGTCGGGCGGACTCTCCCGAGTGCCGGCGGACGAAATCCAAGAGGTGCGGCATCGACACCGGCTTGTCCAAGAGCTCGATACCGGGAAACTGAGCGCGCATCGATTGGGCGCTGAATCCGAAACCGGAGACGAGAGCGACCGGAATATCAGCTAGCGCGGGGGAGAGAAGCTGCTCGGCTCGAAAGTCCCAACCATCCATCACCGGCATCATGAGATCGAGGAGGATGGCGCACGGTCGCAAGCCGCCAGCGAGCATGTCGATCGCTTCGCGGCCATTGTTCGCGGTCTTGACGTCGAAGCCTTCGTCGGTGAGGAACTCGCTCAGCGACTCCCGGATCGCCTCGTCGTCATCGACGATCAGTACCGTGGAGCTGTCGCCAGCCATCATTGTAAACAGACGCGGCGGCGCCCCCCAAGCACCGCGCGTTCATGTATAGAACACCACGACTCGCGACTTGTTGGCAACGCGAGAAGCGACGCCCGTTCGGTCTCAGTTTCCGAGAACAGGGATCTGTCGGGCGGCCGAAGCGCTGCAGCGAGACGACCTCCTGCTCGAGGCCAAGGCCGCGCTTCGCAACCAGGACACCAACATCGGTATTGTGGCGCACGATCTGAGAGATCCACTGAACGCCATCCTCAGCTGTGTCGGCGTGCTCAGGAATTGTCCTGGAGGGGAGGTACGGAGCGTTGTCGACATAATCGACCGAAGCGCACAGCGCATGGCGACCATGATCGGAGACATCCTCGACTTCGCGCGCGGCCGAGTTAGCGGGGGCATCTCGCTTACCCGCGGCCTAGTGGACATGGGCTCGGTCGCGCATTCCATCGCGCAAGAGATCAGCGCCGCCCATCCGGTCGCTCGGATCGATGTCAAGACCGCGGGCCGACTCACCGGCCAGTGGGACCAGGCGCGGATAGAGCGGGCGATGTCTAACCTGTTTGCCAATGCCGTCCAGCACGGTGGAGGCGCGGTGACCGTCACGGCCGTCGGCGACGAGCGAGACCACGTCGTTGTCACGGTCCGGAACGACGGTGACCCAATTCCCGCTGACCGGCTCCCCCTTCTGTTCGAGCCTTTCCAGAAGGGCGACAGGAGCCCTGGCGGCCTTGGCCTCGGGCTCTTCATCGTTCGCGAGATCGTGACAGCGCATGACGGCACCATCGCCGTCTCGTCGTCAGCGACAGCCGGAACGGTGTTCACCGTACGGCTGCCGCGGGGCACACGGTCGGTTGCAAGGGTAAGTCTGGGGAGATAGCCGGGGGTCGGCGCGAACCTTTGCCGCAATGTCGGGCCATCGGGATGGGCAGGGCTAGCCCCGTTTCCGAGCGTCATCACGCTTAGATCGTCACATGCGTCCGCCTGCTCCCGGCCAGCACCGTCGCAGTCACGGCGATGGCCACCCTCACCTCCACCGGCGGGGCACGGATCGGGTCGACGTGGCGCGCGTGCTGACGGTGGGCGGCGAGATGGCCGGGCGGATAGGGGCCTTCGACTGGGGCGGGACACCGCTCGGGGCGATCCAGGAGTGGCCCATCAGCTTGCGCGCGACGGCGGCCCTGGTGCTCGAGAACCGCTTCCCCATGACGCTGTTCTGGGGGCGGGAGCTGCTGCTCCTCTACAACGACGCCTATGCGGCGGTGCTGGGCGACAAGCACCCGGCCGCGCTCGGCCGACCGGCATCGGTCGTGTGGGCGGAGATCTTTCCCATCATCGGCCCGCAGGTTGAGCTGGTGCTGTCGGGAAAGGGTGCGACCTGGAACGAGCACCTACTTTTGCCGATGGAGCGCAAGGGCTTCCTCGAGGAGACGTACTTCACGTTCTCTTACAGTCCGGTGCGGGACGACCGCAGCGCGATCGGCGGCATGCTGGTCACCTGCCAGGAGACGACGGAGCAGATCCAGGGCGAGCGGCAGCTGCAGATGCTGCGCAATCTCGGCGCGGAGACCGTCGCGGCGGAGTCCGCCGAGGCCGCGTGCCAGCGGGCGGCGGGCATCCTGGGCCAGAATGACGCCGACATCCCGTTTGCGCTCCTCTATCTCGTCAAAAACGGGGCCGCCGAAGCGGAGCTGGTGGCCACCGCGGGCCTCGACGGCTACGAGGGACCGGGGAAGCCGCCGCGGATTGCCTGGCAGCATCCCGCGCCGGAGAGCTGGCCGCTGGCGGCCGCGCGGGTGCCGGGAAGCTTGTTCATCGTCACCGACCTGCAGGCGCGCTTCGGGCGCATGCCGGGCGGGCGCTGGGAGGCCCCGCCCGAGCGGGCGGTCATCCTCGGCCTGGTCGCGCGCGGGCAGTCGGAGCCGTACGGCTTCTTGATCTCCGGGGCGAGCCCGATGCGCGTGCTCGACGAACGCTATCAGCGGATGTTCCAGCTCGCCGCGGACCAGATCGTGACCGCCGTGAGCGCGGCCCGCGCCTTCGAGGAGGAGCGTACGCGCGCCCAGGCCCTGGCGGCGCTGGACCGCGCGAAGACCGCCTTCTTCAGCAACGTGAGCCACGAGTTCCGCACGCCGCTCATGCTGATGCTGAGTCCGACCGAGGACCTGCTCTCCGGCCGGCACGGGCCGCTGTCGCCGGCGCAGCGCGCGCAGCTGGAGCTGCTTCACCGCAACGCGATCCGCCTGCACAAGCTGGTCAACTCGCTGCTCGATTTCTCGCGCCTGGAGGCCGGTCGCATCCGGGCCAGCTACGAGCCTGTCGACCTCGCGGTGCTCACGCGCGATCTGGTCAGCTCGTTCCGCGCGGCGGTGGAGCGCGCCGGCCTGGCGCTCGAGGTCGACTGCCAACCCCTCAGCGAGCCGTTCTACGTCGACCGCGATATGTGGGAGAAGATCGTCCTCAACCTCCTGTCGAACGCGCTCAAGTTCACGTTCGAGGGGGCCATCCGCGTGTCGCTTGGCCCGACCGATGGTGCCGCCGCGCTGCGCGTGCAGGACTCGGGCGTGGGGATCCGACCCGAAGACATCCCGCGCCTGTTCGATCGTTTCTATCGCGGCGAGGGCATGCGGGCCCGCACTCACGAGGGTTCCGGGATCGGCCTGGCGCTCGTGCAGGAGCTGGCCAAACTGCACGGCGGACACGTCGAGGTGGAAAGCGCGCTCGACCGCGGGTCGACGTTCACGGTGACCATTCCCGGAGGCTCGGCGCACCTGCCTGCCGACCGCGTCCGCGCCGCCCGCACGCTGCCGTCCACGACTCTGGGCGCGGCGCCGTTCGTCGAGGAGGCGCTGCGCTGGCTGCACGACGGCGGTGGCGCCGAGCCCGAGCTCGAGTCGCCGCTCGGCGCGGCCGGTGACGATGGCGAGACGGCGCCGGGGGCGCGCCCGGCCGCGCCTTCCGCGGAACGGATCCTGGTGGCAGACGACAACGCGGACATGCGCGACTACTTTCGCCGGCTGCTCGAGCCACGCTGGATCGTCGAGGTGGTGAGGGACGGCTTGAGCGCGCTGGCCTCGGCGCAGGCCCGACCGCCAGACCTCGTGTTGACGGACGTGATGATGCCCGGGCTGGACGGCTTCGCGCTCCTGCGCCGGCTCCGCGACGACGAGCGGACGCGGGCCGTCCCGGTGGTGGTGGTGTCGGCGCGGGCCGGCGAGGAGGCGACGGTCGAGGGCCTGCAGGCCGGGGCCGACGACTACCTCACGAAGCCCTTCTCCGCGCGCGAGCTCATCGCGCGGGTGGAGACGCAGCTCAAGATGGCGCGGCTGCATGCGCGCGCCGAGGCAGAGCGCCGGCGGGTCGCGGAGAGCGAGGAGCGCTACCGGAGAATCTTCCAGCTGGCCGAGGTGTCGATCTGGGAGGAGGACTTCTCGGACGTGAAGTCGTTCATCGACCAGCTGAAGGCGACGCATGGATCCGATCTGCGACCCGTACTGCAGGCACACCCGGAGCTGGTCGAGCAGGCGCAGGCCGTCGTGCACGTGAACACCGTCAACCCCGCCACGCTGAGGATGTTCGGGGCGTCGAGCATGGAAGAGCTCGGGATGTCGGCAGAACGTATCCGCGCGGCGGAGACGCCGGCCGTATTCCTCGAGCTCATGATGGCGATCGCCGACGGGAAACGCGTGATGGTCACGGAGTCCGGTCTGCGCCGCCTGTCCGGCGAGCGCATCGACACCGCGCTGACGCTCGCCTTCTCGCCGGATGACGCGCGCTGCGAGCGGGCGCTTCTCACGCTCACCGACGTGTCGGCGCAGAAGCTGGCGCAGCGCGAGCGCGAAGCGCGCATCGCGGAGATGGAGCGCGCGGTTCGCTTTGGCGAGATGCTGGTGGGGGTGGTCGGCCATGACCTGCGCAACCCCCTGAGCGCCATCACGGCGGCGGCCGGGTTGCTCGAGCGGCGCGCCGACTCGGATACCGTCATGAAACCCGTGCGCCGCATCGGCGCCTCCGCCCATCGCATGGAGCGCATGATCGCCCAGTTGCTCGACTTCACGCGCATCCGCCTTGGCGGCGGGCTTCCCCTCGAGCGCACGCGGGTTGACCTGGCGGAGGTGTCGCGATCGATCATCGACGAGCTCGAGCCCGTCTACCGGTCCCGGATCGTCCTCCAGTCGAACGGCGACGTGACCGGCGTCTGGGACCGCGATCGGCTGTCGCAACTGCTCTCGAACCTGACCGCGAACGCCTGCCAGCACGGCACGCCCGGCCTCCCCGTCGACATCGTCCTGGACGGCTCACCCTCGGACATCGTGCGCCTGGAGATCCGCAACGGCGGGGTGATCCCGCCTGATCTCTTGCCCGTGGTGTTCGAGCCGCTGCGCCACCGGGGCAATGGCGGCAAGAAGCGCGGGGGCGGCAGCGGGCTCGGTCTCGGCCTCTACATCACGCAGGAGATCGCCCACGCCCACGGCGGCACCATCCAGGTCGAGTCGACAAAGACCGCAGGCACCCACTTCATCGTCGAGCTGCCGCGCGCGCCGGCTCGAGGGACGTAGCTCTCGTTTCTGATGAGAGGTGCCGGAACTCGCGCCCCAGGAGAGCGCGGACGAACGCGCGTGAAGGGGCACCGCCACGAGATCCGAGGCTCAGCAATGACCGAACAGTCCCGGACCGCAAAGGCACCTTTCCGGTCTGACCTGAAATCGCCCGGTGCGTTCAGATTGTGACCTGAAACGCAGGCTCGAACGCCTCCAGGCTCCTCAGCTCATTTGGATAGCCGAGCGGGTTGGCGACGACGCGCGTCTTGCCGAGCAGATAGTCGCAGCGATCGTGGCTGTGGCCATGGATCCACAGCTTGGGTTGCCCGTCGCGCACGTGCGGCGCCATGTCGCAAACGAAGAACGCATTCATGGCCGAGCGTGCGAACCGCTGGGGAACGCTGTCGAACGCCGGCAGGTGATGCGTGACGACGACGTCGTCCGGCTTGACGTGGGTTGCCAGCACCTTCTCGAAGGCGGCGTTCTGCTCGTACACCCACGGCTCGAAGTCCTGGATGAGCGAGAAGTCGTGCATGAAGCGCTTGTTAGGCTCCGCCGTCGGGTCAGGGCGAAACCACATCGTGCCGGCAATGAAACGCTGACCCGCGATCACGACGGCGTCGTTCTCGGGTATCACCACCCCGGGCAACTCTTTCGTTAGCTTCGCCAGGTTCCGCGCCACTTCGCCGGGCGATGACTTGTAGTACTCGTGGTTACCGGGCACGTACAGGATGTGGCGATACTTCCGCGCGAGCGGCTTGAACACGCTCGCGAGGTCCTCGTAGTGGCGGGCCATCGTGATGTCGCCCGCCAGCACGAGAACATCGACGCCCGTCGGATCCAGCTCGCGAATGAGCTCGGCACCGCCATCGGCGTGCATCTCGAAATGGAGGTCGGACATGATCTGGAGCTTCATGATTCGATGACTCGCTCAGCGGCGCGCGCTCACCCTTCGTCGCGAACTCGCCCGCGCAGTTTCGCGAACGTGGCCACCCCGTCCACCAAGTCGCCCTTGTCCGCCTCGGCGATGGCGTCAACCAGGCCCTTTTCCTGTTCAGGCGAAAGCGTCGGCGCCACGAGATCGACGACGCCTTGGAGGACGTCCATGCGCTCTTCCGTCGGTAGCCGCCGCACCTCATCGAGAATCCGCTGCGCGCGCGTCACGGGACATTCTAGCTTCCCGGGGGCCCGGCGTCCCACTACGTCAGCACGTCGCCGGTCGGCCTCGGGGGCGGGAGAGCTTCCGATCTCGCTGCGTAGTACCCTTGATTCATCGTGACCCGTCCCGAGAAACATAGACCGACGACGCTCGAGGAGGCCGTGGCCGAACTCAAGCGGGAACCTGCGCATCCGGTCCGCCTGGTCGTTGACGGCATCGAGATCGAGCTGCGGCGGCCACCGGAGAGCGGCGTGATTCAAGGTGCCGTCGACCAATCCAATCTTGGCGACCGGATCGCCGCCATCGGTCCGTGGCAGGGAGAATCGACGGACGAGTTGATCGAGATCCTGCGGCGTGGCGGCGACGACAGCGGCGCAAAGCTGCCCGACCTGTTGTGATCTGACTCCCGCAGGAGGGTACGATTAACCCTGTTGCGTCGACCGCCCTCGCGGCGGACACTTAACCCATGGCTCGCAAGCCACATACGCGCGATCACCACGACGGCCCAGCCGCTGACGACGGCGTGCGTCCGGCCGAAGATCCCGCGGCGGTCATCACGAACGTCTGGACCCTGACACCTCGGTCGGCCGAGCAGATCGGCAAAGAGGTGACTGGCGAGACCGCCGAGGTGCCACCCCCGGCCCTCCGCGCCCTGTTCCGTGCCAGCGGTCGACGTTAGATCGCTGCACCGCGACGACGACCTCGCGTCGTTTCGATCGGGCCACAAGGATCTCGATCGATTCCTGGTCAAGTACGCCGCGCGCAACCACTTCGATCTGAGGCTCGCAAGGACCTATGTCGCGATCGCCGATGCCCGCGTCGGTGGCTACGTCACGCTGACGGGTGGCGCGTTGCGCGGCGTGGAGCTGCCGGGAGACGATGTCCTCGGCTTTCCCGGGTATCCCCTGCCGGTCGTCGTCCTCGCGCGCCTGGCCGTGTCCGCGGACCTTCAGCGGGGAGGCGTCGGCCAGCAACTGATGCGGTTCACGTTCGAGACAGCAATCGACCAATCGGAACGGATCGGTTGCATCGGCGTCGCCGTGGACTCGAAGGCCGACGCTGTCGGCTACTACGAGCGTTTCGGGTTCAAGCGATTCGATCGGACCGGTCCCCGGTCGGATATCGTCCCGATGTTCCTGGGCCTCCGAACCATCCAGTCCGCGATGACTCCGGAGCCATAAGGCCTTCGATGTTCCTACCGCCTTCGCTTGGACGCGGCGTCCCGGGGAGCGAATAGCGCCGAGGGGTGCTTCCCCAGGGCGTCGGCGATCTTCGCGATTGTATCGACGCCTACGGAGCTTCGAGCCGTCAGGAGGAAGTGCATCGTCGGGCGCGAGATACCCGAGAGGTCCGAGAGCTTGTTGAGGCTGACGCCCTCCTGAGCGGCGAGGTCGCGGACGTTCGCTGCCACGAGTTTCCTCAGGTCGGCCGGGCTCACCCGGGAACCGTATTGCGCCTGGCGCCATTGCCGACTAGGTTTACCTAGTCATCTCCGGATCGGCAACATGGTGTCGAAAAAACAGTCATCTCCGAAAGCAAGCCTCGCCTCAGAGCTGTCCGTCCTGGAATCGGCATTGAACGGCGTTCGAGTCGTGCTCGAACACCTGACGACACAGGCGGGCGGAGATCCCGACCCGAGCGCTCTCGAAGGTGCCATCGGTCTACTCGCCATCGTCGGCGCCCGCGTCCGACTTTGCCGCCGGGTGGTCATCGGCGCCGAGCCTGCGCGCACCATCCTCGCCCCTCACAACGCGGTGACCGGCCGTCACCCCGCGGACGATCCCGACGTCCTGCTTGCCTGACCATGGCCCTTCGCGACATGCCCGACCATGACGACCGCCCCGAGGTCGTCGCCCTGTTCGCCAACCTCAAGGCCGCGCTCCCAGAGCTGCAGGCCCTGCTCGACAAGTACAACGGCGACTGGGAGTACGAGGACCGTGTGTACCGCTTCTATCACATGAGCTTCAAGGTCTATGATCTGCAGGTCGGAACGACGAGCATGACCGAGGCGCTCCAGGCCCTGGCGCCCGACCGCAAGCTCCACGAGTGGTACCGCAAGATCGTGTCCCAGGGGACCGGCAAGAAGTTCGTGCTCGACCACAACAACCGCTGGCTCAAGGTGACGCGGCCGATCGTCGAGGCGTTCTTCCATGCGCGCTACATGCTGGAGATGGCGGTGAAGTACGGGAAGGAACTGGAGAGGCCGCCCAATTGCCTGCCAAGCGGGTGGGCGGCTTTCCTGTACCTCTACGATCTGCGGTAAACCGAGTCGAATCCGGACGAGACGTTGAGTCCTTTGGAGCCGCGAGCCAGTCGCGGATGACCGATCGTCGGGCATCGCTGCGGTGATAGTCTCAACCCCCGATGGATGCCAGTACGGTGGTGGTGGAGCTCGTCAAGGCGAGCGCGTGGCCCGTTGCAAGCGTCGTCCTCGCCCTGATGTTCCGTAGACCGCTTGTTGGTTTGGTTCAGGGACTCAAACTGAAGCGCCTGAAGAGAGGTGACTGGCAAGCCGATTTCCAGGAGGCGCTCGGGGAAGCCAAGCGCGAAGTGGCCGCGTTGCCGGCCGTCGCGGACGCAGGCGTGAGCCCGAAACTCGTAGAGGTCGACGAAGCACTCACGGGTCCTGCGGCCGTTGGCGCGATGGTCGCGGCCTGGAACCAGGTGGAGGCAGCGGTCGGAGACGCTGCCCACGAGGCGGGCGTCACGGCGACATCTTTTCCGGAGCAGCTGCGAACGCTAACCGCGAAGGGCGCTCTCGCGGCGCCAACCGTGGACGCGATTAATGGTCTCCGTCACCTGCGAAACTTGGCCGTCCACGCCCCGGAACCCATCGAGCCCGACAAGGTGGGGGAGTTTCTACGAATGGCGAATGCCGTACTGTTCGCTCTTTCGCTGAACGTGAAGAAATTCGCTGCTACGGAGAGCCGTAAGAAGCTCTCGGGGTGAACGACCATCTGCGTCTCAGGAGAGGCGAGGGATCCACATGACACTCATCGGGTCGGTTCTGACGGGAGGGCAAACACCCGGCAGCAGTCTAATGGAGGTCGCTCGTGGGGATACTCGTTGATCTGAAGGAAATCCACGCCGACGTTTGGAACAATACGATCGCTCCAGCGGTCACGAGCGAAATGGAGCGCATCAGAGACGCGGGCTGTGACGTACCGGCGCACCTTCTTCACTTCACGTCGGCCCAAGCGCTCGTTCAGATTCTACAAACGCGCAAACTGAGGCTTTCACGCGCGCGGTCGTCCAACGATCCGGGGGAGCTTGAGTATGGTCTTGGCCTGGCTCGCATCGAAGCGAAGACGGTATTGGATCCGACGATGCAATGGGATGACAGCCTTTTGGCCGAATTGCTCGCGGTTCTCGCCGGTCGCGTCGGAGACGGGTCTTCGCGACCCCTACCAGATCCGCACATATGTTGCTTTTCACAGCCCGAATGCGAAATGGGCGTTGAGCATTGGTCCCTGTACGGACGGGGAGGAGCCGGATTCGCCCTCGTTTTCGAAGGTCGATCTCTTGCGGCGATTTAGGCCGCAACTTTGGTATGCGTGAGCTACGATTCGAATGCTCAGAAGGCCCGATTTTCTAGCTTGATGAAGGCAGCACGGGAGACATGTGCGGCCGCGCGAAACAGAACGGCAGCCTTGGGCGCGGTCGATATGGTTGCGAGCCTTCACGGGGCTGCCGCACGCGCTTTCGGTGCGGCAACCGCCCTGCATGCCGCGACCATGAAGCGTGACATGTTCAAGTTCGAAAAGGAGTGGCGCCTCATGGTCGCTTGGATACCCATCAAGACGGATCGCGACCCACCTTTGCCATACTGCTTCGAGGCGGTCGGCCCTGTTCTGCGGAGCTTTTACGAGTTGCCGTTTGATCCTAAAAGCCTGAAGGCGATTGTTGTGGGGCCGCAGCATGCTGACGTCAACAAGCCCGTCGTGGAGGCACTCCTCAATCGATACGACTATGAAAAGGTCGAAGTGCGAGTGGGATCGGTCTCACTACGGACCTTTCAGTGATCCTTTCGAACCACCGTTGCGCGGGTTGCTTGGAACGGAGGCGCTTTGACGGAACTCGGGCGGAAACCAACCTGCTCCAGCCGGAGTACGTAGAGCGATGACGACTCCTCCAGTGCCAGCCGCGGCGAACAACGAGGTACGTCGGATTGCTTGCGCATCGTGGGACCAGTTCATTTCCGAGGTTCGCTTGAGCCGCCCCCTGGGGACAGACGAGGGCGAGGTCATTGCGTCGCACGTGCTTTTTCGGGGCCATTGCTGCACCGAGTGGAAGCTTCAGTCGATCCTCGATCGAAACCTCACTGTTTGGGGGAAGTCGGAGACGGGCGAGACGATTTTGGCCACTCACCTCCGTCTCGACCAGTCGAAGTTTGGAAGATACTGCGAACGTATCCTCCAACAGTTCCGACGTTCGACACACGGTATGCCCGGGACCTATCCAGGCATGCCCGACGACGAACTGTGGGCCCTCGGTCGTCACCACGGCCTCTTGACGCCGCTGCTCGACTGGACTGAGAGCCCTTATGTCGCTGCGTATTTTGCGTTCGCCGAACAGGCGCGCCTGTGGCAGCGTGGTTTCAAGGCGATCGCAAATCCCGGAGTCGGTCAGACCGTCCGCATCTGGGGTCTTCGTTTCTGGCTCGATTTGGATCAGCCAGGTGAATTCCAGACCGTTCGGGCTATTCCGTCAACGGCCAGTCGCCAGCGCGCGCAGAGGGGCCTGTTCACGCAGCTGGTGGCGACGAAGCATTTCGACCTGGAGGACTACCTTCGAGAACGGGGCCTCGCCCACTGCTTGGAGACGTACGATATACCGGCCAGCGAAGCGAGTACCGCTCTGCGAGATCTGCGATTGATGAACATTACTCCGGTTGTTCTGTTTCCCGACCTAGAAGGTGCCGCAATTGAGGCGAACTTCGACGGTGACAGCCTGGAGTTCACGAATGATTCGCGAGCTTTCTTCGCAAGAATGTCTCGCCGTCGTGCAGCCGGTTCGTGAATTCAGCTTGTTCCTAGCGCCCCGTCGACCATGCGGCCGAGCGCAGAAGTGCGGAGGCGCCTCACGCGATTCTGAGCGGGTGTGAAATCGGGACACCTCGTCCGCTGACCGGGACCGCAAGATAAAGCGCCGGAGTCCACTCGGCGCTAAGCGCCCGTAGGCGCTGAGAAAAGTGTAGAGGACGCCGGCTATCGCGGTTCGGGGCCAGATCGGTGGCGGCGAGGGCCCGGGCTGGTTCGATTTCCGCCCGTTTCCTTTGATCGCCAGCAACCCCGGCTCTTGGTGCCCGAGTTGCCTGCCATGACGGCGCGACTTGCCACCGAGGCTGGCTTTTCTGAGCGCGACGCTACTGCCGGCAACGATCGCCACGCTCGCCGCGAGAACCTCGCACGGACCGTCCGACTCCGGGTCAACCGCGCCCTTTTTCGGTCGGTGCCGACAAGAAGACGCATGCGGGCAACCGAGCGACTCAGCACCTCCCCATCGCGCTGCGAGAACGCAGCCGGGTCGTTCGGCGTTGGCGACGAATTTTTCGGCGGGAGCCGAGAAGGGCACGTGGGCAGAAGCGATCGACAGGCAACACCCGCCCATCTCGTCGCGAGAACGCAGCCAGACCGTCCGGAACCCGGCCGCCGATCTCCCCCGTCGGTGCCGACAAGGAGAAAGCCATGCGACACGCAATTCGGATTCAGCCGTACCTATCCCGCGACCTCGATCAGAAGCTCCGAGCGTACGCCGCGGCGCGTTCGGAGACGGTGAGCGGGATCGTCGCCACCGCGCTCGGCGAGTACCTGGAGCGCGATGCACCTGACAAGGATCTGCTTGCGCGGCGCCTGGACGGCGTCACGCAATCCATCGAGCAGCTCGGGCGCGACTTGAACGCCTTGGGCGTCGGCTTCGGCCGCTTCGTGCAATTCTGGCTCTGGACCGTCACCGAGGTCGACGACAAGGCCGTTCAGCGCGGCGATGGTCTGTACCGGGGCTTTCTCTCGAAGGTCGCGCAGCAGATTCGGGCGGGCGGCACGTTCATCGGCCAGGTGTTTCCGACCCGACCGCGTTCCGCCGTGGCGCCCAGCCCGACACCGGGCAGTAGGAATGAAGGAGGGCGGTCGTGAGCGCCTCCCGGCCGCCGGACGACGACGCGATCCTCCGCCCGAGGATGGGGCGGAAGAATCGGGCCGATCAGGGGCGCGTTCCGTCGTTTCCGGTCCGGTTGGCGCGGACGGCGCCGCGACCAGCCCGCGGTGGTGGGCGCCGAGGCCGCGGGCGAAATCAGCCCAGTCGCATCGCCGTGCGGGAGCCGCACGCGCTGAGTCGGCGCTGCGTGATCAAGTCGAAGTACGTCCCGATGACGGGGGAGGGGCGAAAGCTCGCTGCTCGACATCTCGCCTATCTCGAACGCGACGGGGTGGAGCGCGACGGGTCGCCCGGGCGGCTGTACGGGGCCGATGAGAAATTCAGCGCCGAGGAGTTTCGCGAACGCATCCCGGATGAGAAACGGCAATTTCGATTCATGGTCTCGCCGCAGGATGGCGCTCAGTTCGACCTGACGGAATTGGCCCGCCAGCTCATGCGCCAGGTCGAAAAGGACACCGGCCGGCGTCTCATCTGGGCGGCCGTAAACCACCACGACACGGACAACCCGCACGTTCACATCGTCGTGCGCGGCGTCGACCGCGACGGAGATGAATTCCGAATCGACCGCCAATATCTCGCCCATGGCATGCGCTGGCGGGCGCAGGAAATCCTCACGCGGGAGCTCGGCCGGCGGAGCGAGAGGGACCTCTCGGCGAACTGGGCGGTCGATGCCGGCCGCGCGGCGTTCACGGAGATCGATCGGGTCATCGGCGACCATTCTTCGCCGGACGGTTCCGTCACTTTGGCGAAATTGCTGGCGGCGCCGGAAGGGGAGCGGCTGGCGTGCTTGGACCGGTTGCAGGCGCTCGAGGAAATGCAGCTTGCTGTGAAGGAGAAGGCGGGCGTCTGGCGTCTCGCCGATGGATGGAAAGAATTTCTGGTCCAGCGCGGCGAGGACCTCGATGCCGCAAATCGGCTTCGCGCCTTGGTCGGCGAAGAGGCTTCGCTGTATCGGGTTCTCCGCCCCGAAGATCCCGTTCCGGTCACACACGGCGTGGTCGTGGGCATGGGCCTTCATGACGAGCTGAGCGGAGACCTTTTCGCGGCGGTCAAGACCGCCGCCCGCCAGGGGTACTACGTCCGCCTTTCGTCTCAAGCGGCGGGGTTGCTGCAGGAGAAGGACGGGGTCCGCCTCGGCGTCGAAGTCGAGCCCTGGGTGAAGCCGGCCGACCGGATCGTGTCGCAATTCGCGCAGAAAAATGGCGGCATCTACGATTCCGCCCGCCATCAGCGCGAGCTGGAGAGACTGCCGCGAGCACTGTCGGGCGACCGACAGCCGACCCCGGCAGAGCGCGTGGCAGCAAATGCTCGGCGGCTCGAACGCCTGGAACGTTACCGGTTGGCGAAGCGCTTGGCGGATGGGCGCTGGCAGATTCCGGCCGATCTAGTAAGCCAGCTCGAAAGCCGCGAGAGAACGCATCCGCAGCAGAGGATCCGCTTCGACAAAATTGGCGGCCCAGCACGAGAGCCTGCTCGGCCGCGCACACCGGATGTTGCTTCGGAACGGGAGGCGCTCGGTCGTGCGCTGAGCAAGGAGCTTCGCCTCACCTACGTCGCCGAGCCGGCGGCTTTCCGGGGGCACGTGACGGCGTGCGCTCCGACGCCCACCGGCCGTGAGTTCGTGCAGGTCGTCGACTACCGCACGGGGCAATTCACGCTGGTCGCGAAATCGCCGGACGTGGCGCGCTTGGACGGTCGGAGGGTGCAGCTCGCGCGTGATCGCGAAGGCCGGCTGACGCTCCAAATCGATCGCGGGATTTCTCGCTGAGCAAACCACCCAACAAAGGAGAACCCATGGAAACGAAGGAACGAAAAGTCGGACGGCCGAAGGCGCCCCCGCGCACCGGCCCTCTCGTGCTCGGGGAGGACTACGCTCGGACCAAGGTGACCTTGGAGATCAGCGAGCGCACGGCGGAGGTGCTGGCTGACTACACGCGGTGGGTCGAGAAATCGTCCGGCATCTCCGCGAACGAGGCGAGGTTCAAGACGGTCGATTTCGCTCTGCGTGAGATCTTCCGCCGGGACAGTGTCTGGCACGCTGCGCGACGCGCGTCGTCCGAACCAGCCAAGGCAGCTCCAGTGGCAACGCCGGCGCCGGCGCCGGGGCCGCGTCCGGCCGCCGCGACTCCTCCATCCCTACCGCCACCCGCGCCGCGCGAACCTCGCGGGAGCTCTGACGGGGGTCGCGTATGAGTGCTGCACGTGGATCCGATGAGCCGGATGACGACAGCCCGACAGGCGTGTTTGTCCGACCCGCGGCGGGCGCTGGGCCGCCGCGGCGTCCCGCCAAACAAGCGCACGCGAGGCGGGACCAGACTCGGGACGCGGAGATGCTGACGGTCAAGGAGGCCGCCGACCTTCTGCGCGTCAACGTCAAGACCGTCTACTTGGAGATCGCCGCCGGCCGTCTGAAGCACGTGCAGCTCGGTCGGCGCATCATCCGCATTCCGCGCAGCGTGATAGCCTCTCTGACCAGCAAGTCCGCGTGATGCCGTCTGGAGGTTTTCCATGGCGGTCTTACGCGACACGAGAGGCAGATGGCGCTATCGCAAAACAGTCACCCTGCCGGGACGCAGGAGGGAACGGATCTCGGGTACGCCCATCATCAACACGAAGGTGGCGGCCGAGAACGCGGAGAGGGAGCACATCCAGCGCCTGCTCTCCTCGCCTTCCACGCCGGAGCCGGTCAAGCCGAAGGAGGTGCCGACCTTCGCCAAGTTCGCCGAGGAGTTCATGGCGACCTACAGCGAAGCCAACAACAAGCCGTCCGAGGTGCAGAGCAAGAGAACGATCCTGAAGCACCACCTGCTTCCCGCGTTCGGCGGGAAGAAGCTCGACGTCATCCAGCAGCGGGAGATCGAGGCCTACAAGAGCGTCAAGCTCAAGGCGGCCCTCGCTCCCAAGACGGTGAACAACCACCTCACGATCCTGCGGCGCATCTTGAGTCTCGCGACCGAGTGGGGCGTGCTCACGCACACCCCGCCGGTGAAGTGGCTCAAGGTTCCGGAGCCCGAGTTCGACTTCCTCGACTTCGAGGAGGCGGTTCGGCTCGAGAAGGGCGCCACGGGCGAGTGGGCGGTCATGATCACCATCGGTCTCACGACCGGCCTGCGGCAGGGCGAGCTGCTCGCGCTCCGCTGGGAGGATGTCGATCTCGTGAGGGGGCGGCTGCTCGTTCGACGGGCGGCCGCGCGTGGGGTGGTGGGCACGCCGAAGAGCGGCAAGTCGCGGGAGATCCCGCTCAACGAGAAGGCGCTCGCTGCGCTCAAGCGTCAGCGGCATCTTCGCGGCGAGCTGGTCTTCTGCGACGACGCTGGACGCATGCTTCGGAAGGGCGCCTGCAAGTGGCCCTTGTGGAGCGCGTGCAAGAAGGCGGGGCTACGACGGATCGGATGGCACGCGCTGAGGCACACGTTCGCCTCTCACCTCGTGATGCGCAGGGCGCCGCTCAAGGCGGTGCAGGAGCTGCTCGGCCACTCCACGATCGAGATGACGATGCGCTACTCGCATCTGAGCCCCGACGTGCGGAAGGACGCCGTGCGGCTGCTCGACGCCGATCCGTCTGACAACAGGCTGACAACAGCGTCGTTTTCGACCGTAAGTAGTTAGAAGTATTGTGGAGGCGCCGGGAGTCGAACCCGGGTCCGGAAGCGCGCCATTCAAGTCGCTACGTGCGTATCCGGCGATTGGGTTTTCGTCGCGGGGTTAGCCCACCGGCGGGGCGTCCCTGCGCTTAGCCTCCAAGGTTTTCGTCACCGCGCCCGAAGGCGCTGCGCGGTGCTTAGCCCGCTAAATGGCCACTTGCCGGGGCCGCGGGCGGCTCCCCGGTTCGTGGTCCCGTCCGCTGTTTAGGCGGCGAGAGCGAACGCGTTGTCGTTCGCTGTTCTGTTTTTGCCCGTTTTTACGAGGCCTCGGGCGCCTCGGCACGCGACCTGTACTTTGCAAACCCCCGTCGAAACCGTTTCGCCCCCGAGTGATTTCGGGATCGAGGTCAGTATAGCGGATCGGAAAGCGACAGCTCAGCGACGGTCCTTTTCTCATCCGCAAAACCGCCTTTGCCTTTTCGCGCGGCCAAGGTAAGAGGGGTCAATGACCTCGGCCGGAGTGGGAGTGGCCGTCCATCTGGACGGGTTCACGGCCGCGGGTCTGGCCGCGCACCGTGCGCTGGCGGCCGCCGGCACGCGCACGGCCGAAGTCGCGATCGTGTTCGCCGGCATCAAGCACGACGATGACGAATACGCGGGCGTGCTCAGCGCCGTGCGCCGCACGCTGCCGGGCGCGGCCGTCATCGGCTGCTCGGCCACCGGCGTCCTCACCGGCGCGGAAGAAGTCGAGAACGCGAACGCGGTCGCGGTGCAGGTGCTGGGCGGCGCGCCGCCGCTGCCGACGCCTCTGTTCCTTCCGGGGGTGCGCACCGATCCGCGCGTCGCCGGCGCGAAGCTGGGACAGCGCGCGCGCGAAATTCTGGGCGGCGACATCGACGGCGCCGCGGTGGCGGTGCTGGTCGATCCCGCCGAGCTGGACGCGGCCGACTTCGTCGCCGGGATCGCCGACAGCGCGCCCGAGTTGTTGATCACCGGCGCGGGTGCGTCGGGCGGCGAGCAGGGCTGCCGCGTGTTCTGGGAAGAATCCGCGCACGCCGATTCGGCCGTCGCGCTGGTGCTACCGAAAGAGCTGCACCCGAGCCTGGGGATGACGCAGGGCTGTCAGGCGCTGGGCGATCCGCTTACGATCACCGCCGCCGACGGGAACCTGATCCTGGAGATCGAAGGGCGCCCCGCGGTCGAGGCGCTGGATCGCACGCTGTCGGATCCGCGCCATCCGGGCCTGCGGCAGATGACGGCGCACCTGCTGGCCGGCATTGGCGAGCGCGGCTCGGGCGGGCGGTCGAACTACGTGGTACGTCCGTTCGCGGTCGCCGACGGCAACACGGCCGCGCTGGCGGTCGCCGAGCCGGTGCGCGCCGGGCAGACGATCTGCTTCACGCTGCGCGACGCGATCGGCGCGCGCGACGACATGAAGGCGATGCTCGACGAGCAAGCGGAAGCACGTGGCTCCGCCACGCCGAAGTTCGGCTTCTACTTCAACTGCGCCGGGCGCGGCAGCGCGCTCTACGGACAACCGGGGCTGGACCCGGAGCTGATTCGTCGCCGGTTCGGCACGCTTTCGCTGGCCGGCATCGAGAGCTCATTCGAGATCGCCCCGACCTTCGGGCGTCCGCGAATTCACATGTTCACCGGCGTGTTGCTCCTCGCCGGCTGACAGGTGTGGGTCGGGAATCCCCCCGGTTTCCCGACGAAGGCGACCTACGCTATTTGTCTTCCCACCAGAAGACGGTGATCGCGAGGCAGTGAAACGCCTCGTCCGACGACTGCGTCACGATCGTATCGACGATCTGGCAGTTCTGGTGTTCTTTGATCCAGGACGTGACCTTCTCCCCCAAGTTCTCCCGCTCCTGCGCCATCGTCGCAGAGAAGACCTTCACGCCGTTGAATCGCGCCGTCGTGTGGTTTTGATGTTGTGCCATCGGTGTGTTGGTTCCTTTTGGGGCTTACGTACGCCTCCCGTATAGCAGCGTTTGTGAGGCGGCGGCAATCTTTGCGTCGCCACCGACGGGAACGCCTCTTCGCCCCTTCTGTTCCCGCGGGGACGCTTACGACTTTCCTCCGTCGGTTTTGACCTCTGGAAGCGCGGGCTGCTCGGGCGCGGGACCGAGTCCCATCTTCGCCTTCAGCTCCGCCAGCGCCATGTCGGATCCGCTGGATCCTTCGAGCTTCTTGAACTTCGCCTGCAGCGTGTCGCCGGTCAGCTCGCCGCCCAGCTCCGTCGACGCTTCCGATTCGGCCTCGATCTGTTCGACCTTCTGGTGCATGCGCTCGAACGTGTCGAAGGCGCTGTTGTCGGACAGGCCGCGCATCGTGTCCTGAATCGCCTTCTGCGCCTCGGCGCGCTTCTGGCGCGCGATCAGGATGTTCTTCTTGCGCTTCGCCTCTTCGATCTTGTCGTTCAGCGTGCGCAGCTGATCCTTCAGCTTGTCGACGGCGTCCTTCTGCAGCTGCCACTGCTTGCCGAACTCGGCCTGCTGGTGATCGTGCTCGGCCTTGCGCGAGAGCGCTTCCTTGGCGAGGACGTCGTCGCCGCTGCGCACCGCCAGCATCGCTTTGCGCTCCCACTCCTTAGACAGCTCGATCTGCTCGTCCCACTGCTTCTTCAGGCGTTTCTCGTCCGCGATCGACGTCGCCACCTGCTTCTTGGCTTCGACCAGCTGGTTCTGCATCTCCAGCACGATCTGGTTCAGCATCTTCTGCGGGTCTTCCGCCTTGCTGATGAGATCGTTGAGGTTCGATTTGATGAGGGTTCCGAGCCTGGAGAAGATTCCCATGTGTGATGTCCTTACGATCTACGATGCTGCGTTGGCGGCCGACGGCGCGAAACGGGCCAGGTGAGAGTGATGCTTCGCGACCGCCAACGACATGTCATCGACGACCGCCTGGAATTCATTGAGGTCCAGATTCTCCAGCTCGAGAGCATGGATCACGACCACGGTGTCGCCTTCGAGGCCGAAGGCGCCATGGACCATCTCGGTGGTGTTCAGGACCAGCAGAGTCCTGTACAGCTCCTCCCGCCCCGACGCGGGCAGATCCATCACCTTCAACCGGAACGCGACCACCGGACCGGCGATCGAGACGACCAGAGAAGCGCCGTCGAGCTTGACTAACCAGATGCCCGGCTTGATCGTTTCGTACCCGATCCCCACCCGCAGCAGATACGACTCGATGTCCTCTGCGCTCTTCATCGTGCAAAGAAGGTTAGTCGGAAAACAGGCGCTCGACAAACGGGCCCGGACCATCGACAATCCAGCGTGGTTGTGGTAGCCGAGACGCGGCGGATGCCGATAGATTTGAACAAGTTGCCCCGTCACGTCGCGATCATCATGGACGGGAACGGGCGCTGGGCGCAGGAGCACGGCTTGCCGCGCGTCGAAGGCCATCGCCAGGGTGCCAAGGCGGTGCGCGAGGTGGTGCGCGCCGCGCGCGAGATCGGTCTGGGCGCGCTGACGCTGTATGCGTTCTCGGCGCAGAACTGGCAGCGTCCGCCCGACGAGGTCGCGACGCTGATGCAGCTGCTGCGCGACTACGTCATCGAAGAGCGCGCCGAGATCATGGACAACGACATCCGCCTGGTCGCCATCGGCGAGGTGGACCGCCTGCCCGGATTCGTCAAGGAACCGCTGGACGCGCTGATTCACGATTCGGCCGACAACAGGTCGATGACGCTGTGCCTGGCCCTCTCGTACGGCGGGCGCGAGTCGATCATCGCCGCGGCGCGCGCGCTTGCCGCGGCGGCCGCCGCCGGCGCGCTGAACCCGGACCAGATCAACGAGGAGCGCTTCACCGCGGCGCTGCAGACTGGCGGGTTGCCGCAGCTGGACCTGCTGGTGCGCACGTCAGGTGAAGAGCGGCTGTCGAACTTCCTCTTGTGGGAAGCCGCCTACGCCGAGCTGTACTTCACGGACACGTTCTGGCCCGCGTTCGGAAAGGCGGACCTTTACGAGGCGCTGGAGTCGTACCGGCGTCGCGAGCGCCGGTTTGGGCGCACGCGCGAGCAGATTCGCAGCGCCGGATAGCGGGCGCCGATGGCGCTACCCAACCTCGCGCAGCGCCTGATCTCGGCGGTTGTCGCGCTGCCGCTGATCGGGGCGCTGATCCTGTGGGACGAAGCGTGGGGGTTCGGCGCGCTGATGCTGGTGGTGGCGGCGATAGGGCTGCACGAGTACGGCGCCATCGCGCTGGCGGGCGCGGGGGCGCGGCTGCGCTTCGGCGTGATCGTGCTGGGCGTGGGCCTGGCGGCCGGTCTTTACGCGCTGCCCGCCTACGCGGTCGTCTGGGTGCTGGCGGCGTTCGTCGGCACGGCGGCGCTGGTTCTGTTCGACCCCGGCGAGATCCCGGCGGCGGGCGCCCGGCTGGGCATCGCGGCGTTCGGCGTCTTCTATCTGGGCCTGCTGTGCGCGCCGATGGCGATCCTGCAGCGCGACGCGCCGCACGGGCGCGCGTGGGTGATGCTGGCGATCGCGCTGACGTTCGCCAACGACACCGGCGCGTACTTTGCGGGCCGGGGCCTGGGCAGGCACAAGCTGTACCCCGCCGTCTCGCCGGCGAAGACCGTCGAGGGCGGCGTCGGGGGCATGCTGGCGGGCTTGCTGATCATGCTGGGCGCGCGCGCGACGTTCGTTCCCTGGCTGACCTTCGGCGACTGCTTGCTGGCGGCGCTGCCCGCCGGCGTCATCGGTCCCACCGGCGATCTGGTCGAGTCGCTGATCAAGCGCGCCTTCGGCGTCAAGGATTCGGGCCGCCTGATCCCCGGCCACGGCGGCATGCTCGACCGCATCGACGCACTGCTTTTCGTCTCCGCCTGGCTCTACGTCTACGCCCTCTACCTGCGCTAGAGCCCAAATAGGCGACGACCCCGCTCGAAGACTCGGGCGGGGTCGTCTTTGGAATCTAACCGGAAGGAGGAGGGATTCAGATAGCGAGTCGGGAAGCGGAACCGAAGAGGCGAGGCTAAGGCTAAGTAAATAAGCGGCCCGGGCCGAGCTAACGGGTAAACCCCGGAGCCGTGAATCTATGGGGAGGAGGGGATGCGCGAACCGAGTCGAAACTCTGTTTGCGCTTCCGCGCGGCAGAGCAGCAAGGGGTATGCCGGAATACTTCGAATCGGCGATGTCATTGATTTGGCGATGGTTCCGTGTTACGACGGCACCTCGCACCATCGAAGTTTCACGATGAACCCTGACATTTGCGTCAGCATGTGCCCCCACGGCCCGGGGCAAGTCCCCGGCGATAACCATCTCGGGAACCGCCGAGCGTCGGGCGCGCTATCAGCTTTTCGGAGCCCTTGGGTTGGCTCCTCAAACTCTCTCGCGTTGGTACGCGGCGGGCCACCCCCGCCAGCGCCGCGCGCGACTAGCTTCCTTCCGTCCGGATGCCCCATAGCAGCCTGCTAGTCATCAACGCCGACGGTCCGGAGACCAGGGTTGCGCTCGTCCAGGACGGGTACCTCGGCGAGCTCTACATCGAGCGCAAGCGCGAGCGTGGCATCGCGGGGAACATCTACAAGGGCCGCGTGGAGCGCGTCCTGCCGGGCATGCAGGCCGCGTTCGTGAACATCGGCCTCGAGAAGAGCGCGTATCTCCACGTCTCTGACGTGCGCGGGACGCCGGACGACCTCAAGCGTCTGCTGGCGGGCGAATCGAAGCCGGCGGAGGACGAGGACGAGGACGCCGCCGACGCGGCGCGTGCCGGCGGCGGCGCGCGCATCGAGGACCTGCTGAAAGAAGGCCAGGAGGTCATCGTCCAGGTGACCAAGGAGCCGATCTCCACAAAGGGCGCCCGGACGACGCGCTACATCTCGCTGCCCGGTCGCCACCTGGTGTTCATGCCGACGGTGGAACACATCGGGATATCCAGGCGCATCGCATCAGACAAGGAGCGCCGCCGGCTGCGCGAGATCGTCGAATCGATGCGGCCGGCCGGATCGGGCTTCATCGTGCGGACGGTCGCCGAGAACGTGTCGGAGCGCGAGCTCAAGGCCGACATGGAGTTCCTGATCAAGCTGTGGAATAACGTCGTTCAGCGCGCTGCTACGGGGCGCTGCCCGTCGCTGATCTACAACGACCTCGACCTCCTGCTACGGACGGTGCGCGATCTGTTCACCGCCGACGTCGAGAAGCTGATCATCGACTCGCGGTCCGAGTACGACCGAGTGAAGAAGTTCATCGCCGCGTTCATGCCCGACTTCGGGGGCCACATCGAGATGTACGACGGCAACGATCCGATCTTCGACGGCTACGGCATCGAGATCGAGATCGACCGGGCGCTGGAGCGCAAGGTGTGGCTGAAGTCGGGCGGCTACCTGATCGTCGACGAGATGGAGGCGTTGACCGCGGTCGACGTCAACACCGGGCGCTTCGTCGGCAAGAAGAGCCTGGAAGACACGATCACGAAGACCAACCTCGAGGCGGCGCAGGAGGTCGCGGAGCAGCTGCGCATCCGATCGATCGGCGGCATGATCGTCGTCGACTTCATCGACATGGACCGGCCGCACAACCGGGACAAGGTCACGCGCGCGTTCAACGAGCACCTGCGACGGGACCGGTCCAAGGCGGCCGTCACGCGCATCTCGGAGCTGGGCCTGATCGAGATGACGCGCAAGCGGACGCGCGAATCGCTGCTGCACACGCTGACCGAGCCGTGCACCGCTTGCGAGGGCAAGGGGTACACGAAGTCGCGCCGCACCGTCACCTACGAGCTGTTGCGCGAGCTGCGCCGGCAGGGCGACCTGGTCGAAGGCGACACGGTGCTGGTCGAGGTTCATCCCGACGTCGCGCAGGTGCTGCAGTCGACCGACCGGGCTTTCCTCGAGGAGATGGAGAAGCGGCTCCAGAAGCGCATCGTCGTCAAGGCGCGCGGGTCGTTCCACGTCGAGGACTTCGAGATCCGGTCGCCGCACGACAAGACGCCCATCGAGAAGTCAGAGGTCGCGGCCGGCGGCCGCGACGACAAGGACGGTCTGCGCGAGGGCAAGCGGCGGCGGCGCCGTCGCCGCCATCTGGGGCCACCGGCCGAGGTCGAGGCGGCGCTGGCCGAGGAAGAGGCGAGCGCTGTCGATCCAGAGTCGCTGGGATACGCAGAGGCCGAGCGCAACGGCGCCAGCGAGGCGCGCAACGGCGGCGAACCCGCCGACGGCGGTCAGGCCCGCGGCGAGACAGAAGACCGCCGCGACGCGACGCCGAACCCCGACGTCCCCGACGGCAACACTTAGTCTCCCTCTCCCGCTTGCGGGAGAGGGCCGGGGTGAGGGCAAGCCGCTTTCGGCGACGTGCGCGCGGCTCGGCCAACCCGTGGTAGGAAACCGCCGTGGTCCGGATCTGCTTCGTCTGCCTGGGCAACATCTGCCGTTCGCCGACCGCGGAAGCGGTGATGCGCCATCTGGTCGCGCAGGCGGGGCTGGAGAAGCGAATCGCCGTCGACAGCGCCGGCACGGGCGACTGGCACGTGGGTGATCCGCCCGATCGGCGCGCGCGCGCCGTGGGGGCGAAGCGCGGCATCCCGCTGTCGGGCACGGCGCGCCAGTTCACGCCCGCCGACTTCGCGCAGTACGATCACGTCATCGCGATGGATCGTTCGAACCGCGACGAGCTGATGCGCATGGCGCCCGCGCCTGCGGAGAAGGCGAAGGTCCGGTTGCTGCGTTCGTTCGACGCGAGCGCGCCGCCCGACGCCGATGTGCCCGATCCGTACTACGGCGGGCCCGGCGGCTTCGATGAGGTGTTCGACATCTGCGAGCGGGCGTGCCGCGGCCTGCTCGATCACCTGCGTCAGGCGCACGGAGCGTAGGCGGGAGGCGGGGCGGGTGGACGATCGGCTGGAAGCTTCGCTCGGGAACGCGCTGGGATCGCGGGTCAAGGGCGCGCGGCCTCTCTCGGGCGGCGACATCAATGACGCCTACGAAGCGACGCTGGCCGACGGCCGCGTGGTGTTCGTGAAAAGCAACGTGCGCGCGCCCAACGACATGTTCGTGGCGGAGGCGCGGGGCCTCGCCTGGCTGGCGGAGGCCCGGGCGCTGCGTGTTCCGGCGGTGCTGGCTTCGGCGGGCGCGAACGAGCTGACGCCGTTCCTCGCGCTGGAGCTGGTCCGGCCCGCGCCGCGCGCGCCGGACTTCGACGAGCGCCTGGGCCACGGGCTGGCGGCGCTGCACCGCCACGGCGCGGAGGCGTTCGGCCTGGACCACGACAACTACATCGGCCGGTTGCCGCAGAAGAACACCTTCGCCGTCAACTGGCCCGAGTTCTATCGCGTGCGGCGGCTGGGCGCGCAGCTGAAGGCCGCCGTCGACGCGGGCCTTGCGACCACGCGCATGCGGCGCAGCTTCGAGCGCCTGTTCGCGCAGATGGAGACGCTGTGCGGGCCGCCCGAGCCGCCCGCCCGGCTGCACGGCGATCTGTGGGGCGGCAACCTGATCACCGACGAGCTGGGCGAACCGTGTCTGATCGACCCGGCGGTGTACGGCGGGCACCGGGAGATCGATCTCGCGATGATGAAGTTGTTCGGCGGGTTCGGCCCGCGCGTGTTCGCCGCGTACAAGGAGGCGTTCCCGCTCGCCGACGGCTATCGCGAACGCGTCGCGCTGTATCAGCTCTACCCGCTGCTGGTGCACGTGAACCTGTTCGGCGGCGGCTACGTGGGGCAGGTCGAGGCGGCGCTGGGCCGGCTGGTGTAGGCCGTCCGTCGCGCGACGGACAGCCGCGGCGATCGTCCGGATCAACATGACCGTGGCGGGTGTGCCGTTCGCGCTGTTGCTGCCCGCGCTGATGGTCTCCGGTGAAGCCGCCGCCGGATCGGCGGGGATCCGGACGCATCTCGAGCAAGGGCAGCTCGCGTGGCGGCAGTCCTGCCCGCAGGTGCCGCCCGGTGATGAATGCGTGCAAGTCACCGAGGCAAGAGACGCCATCGACATGATCAGAGGGCACCGGCACAGGGGGCTCGGCTGCGTGCGCACGCGACTGCCACGTCGGGTCCGCGCGTTCCCGCGCGAACCACGCCTGGTCAGGAAGGCGCAACGCCATTTTATCGTCGTAGCGCGCAGCGCCGGCGCGGATCCCGAGGCGCGGGCACGCGCGCTGTTCTATCTCGCGGAGAAGCGGCGCGAGGATTTCCTCGCCGTCCCGGTGCGAGACAAGGCGTCACAGCGGTGGCTGAAACTCAACATGCTGGAACGAGCGAAGCGCGCGTACCTCGAGGCGATCGCGGTCGGCCACCCGCTCTGGGTTGTTGCCGCTCACGCACGCATGGGATCGCTTTACCAGGATTTCGAGGGCGGCGGTCCCGTCCCGCGGCCTGTGGAACCGATATTTTATGGCGCCGACTGGCTGCACGACGAGGCTGTCGCGTGGTTCAAGCGCTGCGTGCGGCAAGCGCGCGACACGGCGGATTACGCCGCTGATTGGTCGAACATCTGCTGGCGCGCGCTCACCGACTACGAGCCAGCCGAATATCCGCAAGCGCACGAGATCGGGCTGGCCTCGGACCACGCGCCGCCGGCGGCGGTGGGCCTTGCTTCTCTGCGGACCCGTCTCGACGCCGTGAGATGATTGGCCGTATGCGCGCCTGGTGGCCGATTGCGGCGTTCGGATCGCTGTTGGTTCCGTGGACTCTCGCTGCGGCGGAAACCGGCGCTGCCGCGTCGCCGATGGACACGATCGCGTTTCCGGTGACGACCGGCAGCGCGCCGGCGCGCGCCGCGTTCGAGCGCGGGATGGTCGCGCTGCACTCGTTCGCTTACGCTGACGCGCACGAGGGATTCCGCGCGGCGATCGCGGCCGACCCCGCTTTCGCTATGGCCTACTGGGGCGAGGCGATGGCGTTCAATCGCCCGGTGTGGAACCAGCAGGACCTGCCGGGCGGGCGCGCCGCCGTCGAGAAGCTGCAGGCGGTGCGGCTGCCCGCGAACCTCACGCCGCGCGAGCGCGCGCTGATCGCGATCGTGCCGCTGCTCTACCGCGGCGACGACAAGCGCGCCCGCGATCAGGCGTATCTGGACGCCATCGAACGCGTGGGCCGCGATCTTCCCGACGACGACGAGATCAAGTGCCTGCGCGCGCTGGCGACGATGGGCGCCGGGCGATCGATCGCGGCCGAGGGCGGCAACGACCTTCGCCTGCGCATGCAGGCCGCCGCGCTGGCGCTGGAGGTCTTCGCGCGCAACCCCAACCATCCCGGCGCCGCGCACTACGCGATCCATGCGCTGGACGATCCCGAGCACGCGATCCTGGCGTTGCCCGCCGCGCGTCACTACGCGAAGGCGGCGCCCGACGCGTACCACGCGCGCCACATGCCGTCGCACATCTTCGTGCAGCTGGGCATGTGGCCCGAGGCGCGGGCCGCCAACGAGTCGGCGTGGGCGTCGTCGCTGGCGTGGGCGGCGCGCAAGACGCCGCCCAGCGGCGACCGCGATACGCACAGCCTGCAGTGGCTGGGTTTCATCCAGCTGCAGGAGGGCCGGAAGGCGGCGGCGGAGACGACGCTGGCGACGCTGCGGCAGACCGCCGAGGTCACGCCGACGAGCGAGGTCCGCGTCTTCTACTACGCGCAGCTCGCAGGTTCGATGCTGGTGGAGACCGGCGACTGGACGCGCGCGGGGGCCTTGTTCGATTCGCTCGTGCCGGCGGCGCCCCCGCCGCCCGCGACCGGCGCGGCGGCCGGCGCACCCGCCTGCTGTCACCGTGGCGCGGGCGCGGCCGCGCCGAAGGCGGCGGCGGAGCCTTCGAATCTCTTCAACGCCGCGGCGGCGCGCGCGTACTTCCTCGGCATGACGGCCGTCAGCGGCGGGCGCTCGGCGGTGGCGCAGCGGGCGCTGCAGACGCTGGAGGAGATGACCGCGCGGACCGAGGAGACGGACATCGAGTCGATGCAGGCGATCGCCGTCCACCGCCAGCAGCTGGAGGCGGCGATCGAGGCGGCGCGCAGCGGCGGGGCGGCGCTCGATCGCGCGCTCGCGTTGCTCGATTCGGCCGCGTCGCTCGAAAACCAGATCCCGATCTCGGGGCCGGTGTTCGGCATCCCGACGCGCGAGCTGCAGGGTCAGCTCTTGCTGAGCGGGCGCCGGTTCGCCGCCGCGCGGACCGCCTACGCCGCCGCGCTCGAACGCTATCCCAACCGACCGCGCTCGCTGCTCGGCCTCGCCCGCGCCGCGCGGCAGCTGGGCGATCGCGCGGGCGCCCGCGAGGCGTGCCGGCGGCTGGCGGCGATCTGGAGCCACGCCGACGCGCGCTGGCGCGATCTCGCGGAGGTGAAGTCGTGCGCGCGGTGACCCGGCGCGCCGCCGTCGCCGCGCTGGCGGCCGGCGCGGGATCGGCGCTGTGGGCGCGCCGCGCGCGCGCCGCGCGGGCGAAGCTGGCGCCCGTGCTGGTGTCGCGCGACCGCATCCTGCGCACCATCGTCGGCCTGCGTCCGTTCCGGCCCAGCGGCTTCGTCGTCCGCGCCGACAAGCTGGGCGACAAGCTGATCGTCCACAACTACGGCCACGGCGGCTGCGGCGTCACGCTGTCGTGGGGCACCGGCGCGCTCGCCGTCGACGAGGTGCTGCGCGCGGGCGACAAGCGCGTCGCCGTCCTGGGATGCGGCGTCGTCGGGCTGGCGACGGCGCGCCTGCTTCAGCAGCGCGGCATCGCCGCGACGATCTACGCGCGCGACCAGCCGCCCGCGACGACCTCCGACATCGCCGGCGGCCGCTTCTATCCGTTCGACGTCTTCGACCGCGCCGTCGTGACGCCGCGCTTTCTCGAGACGCTGTGGCGCGCGGCGCGCGTCTCCTACGAAGCGTTCGCCAAGCTGCCGGCGGCCACCTACGGCATCCATCGCTACCCGACGTACGCCTGCCGCAACACGCCGTTCCCGCCCGAGTCGCTGCTGAACTTCAACAGTCCCGTCCATGATCTGCTGCCCGGCCTGCGCGATCTGCCGCCCGACGAGAAGCCGTTTCCCTACCCGATCGTTCGTACCTTCGAGACGATGCTGATCGAGCCCGCGGTGTTCCTGCCCGCGGTGATGCGTGACTTCGCGCAGGCGGGCGGCCGCATCGTCGCGCGCACGTTCACGACCCCGGCCGACGTCGCCGCGCTGAAGGAACGCACCGTCGTCAACTGCACCGGGCTGGGCAGCGCCGCGCTGTTCGGCGACAAGGAGCTGCTGCCCATCAAGGGCCAGCTCACGATCCTGCGCCCGCAGCCGGAGGTCGACTACATCACCTTGCCGCCCGACCTTTACATGTTCCCGCGCCGCGACGGCATCGTCCTGGGCGGAACCTTCGAGCGCGGCGTCTCGACGCTGGAACCGGATCGCGCCGCCGAGGACCGCATTCTCGCCGGCCACGCGAAGTTCTTTTCGGCCCTGCGCGGCGCCGCGCCGATTCCCGGCTAGCCGCCCCCGCGCGAAGCGCGGGATCGCGGCTACCAGAAAAAACAGTAGTCGTACACCGCGCCTGCGGCGCGGAACGACTAGCGCGCGGCGTGATCCTGGCAGACAATGCCCCGCTCGAACCTTGGGGGGTCCATGCGCGCATTCGTGATCAGAGCTGCGTTTCTCGTTCTTCTGTCCGCCTCGCCGGTCTTGCTCGCCGGCTGCGGCGGTGGCGCCGCGACGGGCGTCACCTGCAACACCGACCTCGGTCAGACCGAAGCGGGGCGCAAGGTTCGCCTGTTCATCGACACGTCGGACAAGCTGGTGAGGGCCGCCAACGAGATCGACGCGGACATGTACACCGTCTGCACCGGCATGGCGGAAGACCTCGGGATCCCGAACAGCGAGTTGCTACCCCCCGCCGGTCAGGAGAACGACGCCGGCGCCCGCGCCAAGGCCGCCTGCACGCGGGTGAAGACCGAGATCGACAGCATCATCACGAACGACGTCCCGACGACGGCGCGGCTGGCGATCACCTACACGCCCGCGGTCTGCACCATCGACGCGCAGCTGAAGACCACCTGCATCGAGAAGTGCGAACCGAAGACCGTCACCGTCACCGACCTGATGTGCACGCCTGGGCACTTCTACGGCCAGTGCTCGGCCTCTTGCACCGGCACCTGCGGCGGATCGTGCTCCGGGAGTTGCCAGGGCCAGTGCACGGCGACGTGCAACGGTACGTGCTCGGGCCACTGCAACGGCATGTGCGCTGGCACCTGTTCGGCCATGAACGCCGACGGAACGTGCTACGGAACGTGCACGGGCACCTGCACGGGCCGCTGCGACGCGATGTGCACGGGCAATTGCTCGGGATCGTGCAACGGCTCCTGCTCGGCGAATTGCTCGGGCGGGTGCGAGGGCGATTGCACCGCGTGGATTCAGCCGCCCGTCTGCACCGAGGTGGAGCGGCAGGTGACGGTCGACGAGTGCGAGACGACCTGCGACAGCCAGGCGCGGTTCGCGGCGGTGTGCACCGAGCCCGAAGTGACGGTGACCTACGGCGTCTCGCCGCAGAAGCCAAGCGTCGGGAGGCTGGTCACCGCCGTGCTGAACCACTACGCGCTGCTCCTCAAGGTGCTGGAGCGGACGGGCGTGGCGATCGGCGACTCGGTGTCCGGGTTCTCGACCGCGCTGTCCGGTGTCGGCGACTACGCGCAGCAGGTGGGCGCGCAGGCCACGCTCTGCGTGGTCGACGCGATCAGCGCCGTCGGCGCGGCCGCCACGCAGGTGAACGTCGCCGCGCAGTTCAGCGTGTCGATCAGCGTCAGCGTGAGCGCATCCGGCAGCGCCACGGCCGCTGCGCCTTAGCGGCCCTCACCGGCCGGGCGGAGGCCCGTACAGCGTCGGACGGTGGCAGGAATAGCCACCCCGCGACAGGTTGGCGAACGACTGGATCAGCTTCTGGCTGGGATCGATCTCGTGCACGGCGCCGGTCGAGCTGGCGGTGGCCAGGAAGTTTCCGTTGGGCAGGTGCTGAGCGTCGCTGAAGGTGGGCGAGTTGCCGGTGCCGGTGTACTGCCAGTCCAGCTTCGCCGTCGCTCCGTTGATCGTGTAGTGAAGGATCTTGGACGTGCCGCCCTGGAACGGCCCGTTCGACCACAGCACGATCTTGTTCGGCTCGTACTGGTCGTGGCCGTGCTGAACCCGCCACACCGACGTGGTCGTCGAATCCGCGCCCTCCGCCTTGGCGTGGTTCGGCGTCGTGCCCGTCGGCGTGGCGCCGACCGAACCCAGCACCTGGCCCGTGCTGGAGATGAAGGCGATGGCGTCCTTCTCGCGATCCGAGACCGAGAAGGTGTTGGTGTCCTTGTAGTAGCGGATCGCGTTGACGTGGCACTTCTCCTGCGCTTGCCCGCCCGGCCCGAGGGCGAACTTCCCGAACACGACGTCCAGGTCGACCAGACACTTCGAACCGGAACCGTCCGGGCCCGCGACGAAGATGCAGTCGCACGCGCCGGCCGTCTGCTTGGCGGGGTACGCGATGCCCGTCGGGGTCACCGTGAGATCGTGGTGCGTGCCGCCCGTGACATTCAGCTTTATCTCACCGCTGCCGTCCATGCCGACGCGGTAGATGGCCCCGCCGCTGGCCGCGTTGAACGGGCCGACCTCGCGCCCGTACATGTAATTGCCGTCGAACGACATCAGCGCGCGGCTGAGGCTGACCGGGAATCGGTGCGACCACACGACCTCGCCCTGCTTGTTGATGATGTACGCGTTGTTTCCGTTCTCGGCGACGATGAATCCGGGGGCCGGCGCGACCGTGCTGGTGCCTTTCGTCGGCGTCAGATTCGCGGGCGCGCCGCTGACCGTTCCAGTCATGTAGGTCGCGTCCGCGCTCACGCACGCATTCATGCCCTGGATGACCACGACGCGGTAGTGAACGGTCGTGTTTCCCGGCATGCCGAGCAGCAACGTCCGGTGCGTTGCGTCCGCCCAGTTGACCGGCGCCTCCAGCGTGTACGCGGTGGTCTTGCCGAACTGGATGACCGCGCGCTCGGCGCCGGCGAGGGTGGTCGTGAACGTCGCGATGCCGACCATCCCGACGCCGGTGGCGATGGTCACCGTCGGCGTGATCGTGCAACTCACGGTGGTGAACGTGCCCACGTCGGTGAGGCCGGGCCCGATGGCGGTGGCGCCGCCCATGCCGGTGCCGCCGCCGCCCGTGGTTCCCGCGGTCCCGGTCGTCCCGGCGTTGCCCGTCGTGCCGCCGCGGCCCGCGCTTCCCGTCGTGCCACCACGGCCCGCGCTTCCCGTTGTGCCCGCCGCGCCGGTCGTGCCACCACGGCCCGCGCTTCCCGTGGTGCCGGCCGAGCCCGTCGTGCCGCCGGCGCCAGCCTGTCCGGTTCCGCCGGTGTCCCCGGTCGAACCCCCGGCCGCTCCCTGACCCGTGGTGCCGGCGGCCGCGCCGGTTCCGGCCGCTCCGGCGTTTCCCGAACCCGTTCCGGCCGCGCCGGAGTTTCCCGGATCCGTTCCGGGCGAAGGCAGGCAGGCGCTCAGCGCCGTGGCCAGCAGGGCTGCGGCCCCGCGCAACGGGCCGCGCAACGGACGGCGGGTGCCGGCGCGCGTGTCGTCGGTTCTCTTCGTCATTGCGTGCATGAGTCTCGCTCCGTCAGGTGGGGTGCGTATATGTGAAAGCCCGCCGGCGCCGACATCGATCACTTTCGTATGAAAACGGTGCCAGCGACGCAGGTCCGCGTAAAGCGTGGGTTTTCCGCCACGATTTTAGCCGCCCGGTCGGGCGTGCTAGCTTGGCGCGCGCATGGAATTTCGATCGCTCGGACGCACCGACTGGAAAATATCGACTGTCAGCTTTGGCGCCTGGGCGATTGGCGGCACGTTCGGGTCCGTGAAGGACGACGAATCGATGGCGGCGCTGCATCGGGCGCTGGACCGCGGGGTCAACTTCTTCGACACCGCCGACGTCTATGGCGACGGGCGCAGCGAGCGCTTGCTCGCGCGGCTGCGCAAGGAACGCAAGGAGCCGTTCTACATCACGACGAAGGCGGGGCGGCGGCTGCCCAAGCAGACCGTCGACGGCTACAGCAAGAAGAACATCAACGCGTTCGTCGAACGGAGCCTGAAGAACCTGGCCACCGAGACGATCGATCTGCTGCAGATCCACTGCCCGCCGACCGACGCCTTCTATCACCCCGAGGTGTTCGAGGTGTTCGATGACCTGGTCAAGGCGGGCAAGATCCGCTTCTACGGCGTCAGCGTCGAGCGCGTCGAGGAAGGGCTGAAGGCGCTCGATTACCCGGGCGTGCAGTCGGTGCAGATGGTCTACAACATCTTCCGGCAGCGGCCGCGCGATCTGTTCCTGGCCGAGGCGCGGCGCCGCAAGGTCGGCGTGCTCGCGCGGCTGCCGCTGTCGTCGGGGATGCTGGCGGGCAAGATGACGCGCGCGAGCAAGTTCGCCGCCGACGATCACCGCAGCTACAACCGCAACGGCGAGCAGTGGGACAAGGGCGAGACGTTCTCGGGCGTCCCCTACGAGGCGGGGCTGGCGGCCGTCGAGGACCTGCGCAAGATCGTGCCCAAGGAAACCCACATGGCGACGTTCGCGCTGCGCTGGATCCTGATGCACGAGGCGGTCACGTGCGTGATTCCCGGCGCCAAGCGGCCGGCGCAGGTCGACGAGAACTGCGACGCGGGCGATCTGCCGGCGCTGTCCGACCAGACGATGGCCGCGGTGCTGGCGATCTACGAGAAGCGGATCAAGAAACACGTCCACTGGTCCTGGTGACGCGGGCGTGGGGGTGAGCGCGCCGCGGATCCTCATCTCGGGCAGCAACCGCCTGGGAGCGGCGATCGAGGAGCGGCTGCACGCGGGCGGCGCCGTGGTGGCGCGCATCAGCGAGGACCCGTCGGCGCTGACGACGGACGCGCTGGAGGGCGCGACGGCGCTGGTGCTGGCGTCGGGGGACGACGCGGGCAACGTCGACATGGCGCTGATCACCCGCCGGCTGCTTCCGGATCTGCCGCTGGTGATCCGGCTGTTCGATCCCGAGCTGGCGGCGTACGTGCGCGCGACGCTGAAGGGCGCGGTGGTGCTGAGCTTGTCCAGCGTCGCGGCGCCGGTGCTGGCGCGCGAGACGCTGCGGGCGCTGGGCGCGGCCCAGGTCAGCGACGAGGCCGCCGCGCGGGCGGTGCGCCGCCGCAAGCGGGTGCGTGCGCCGTGGCGGCGCGGGCTGGATCGCGTGCTGCTGGGCGCGGCGCTGACGCTGGCCTGCGTGATCGCGGCCGGCACCGTGTTCTTCACCAAGATGCTGGGGCTGCGGGCGCTGGACGCGTTCTACTTCGTGTGGACGACGATCATGACCGTCGGCTACGGCGACATCACGCTGCACGGCGCGCCCGACAGCGCGAAGGTGGTGGGAATGGCGCTGATGCTGGTGGGGGCGGCGTTCATGGCGGTGCTGTTCGCGTTCTTCACCAGCTGGGTGATGACGCAGCGGCGCGAGGCGCAGCGCGGCCGCGTGCAGGTGCGCTGGAAGGACCACGTCGTGGTCGCGGGCGGCGGCCACATGGGCATCGGCGTCGCCGATCTGCTGGCGGCGGCGGGGCGCCGCATCGTCGTCATCGAGCGCGAGGAAGACCGCCCCCACATCGAGATGCTGCGCGCCGCCGGACACCGCGTGATCATCGCCGACGCCACCAAGGCCGAGATCCTCGAGCTGGCGGGCATCAAGCGCGCGGCGGGGCTTGTCGCGCTGACAGATGCCGACCCCACCAACCTGCACATCGCGCTGCTCGCGCGCGCGCAGCGCGCCGACCTGGCGATCGTGATGCGCGCCGAATCGTCCGAGCTGTCGGCCTACGTCAATGAGCACCGCGACGCCGTCGCCGTGTCCTCGATCGCCGTCACCGCCGACGAGTTCGCCAGCAACGCCCTGGTCGCCGCCCGCGCCTGAGATCAGATCCCCTCTCCCGCTTTGCGGGAGAGGGTTAGGGTGAGGGCAAGCCGCTTTCGGGCGACGCGCGCTGGGAGAGGGTTAGGGGGGTTAGGGTGAGGGCAAGCCGCTTTCGGGCGACGCGCGCTGGGAGAGGTTCCGATCCCCTCTCCCGCTTTGCGGGAGAGGGCTAGGGTGAGGGTCCGCTTGTCTCCGGCCGTCGCCTCGTGTTTGGATCGCCGCATACCGGCCGCGGCCCCTGGTTTTCGTTCGGTCTCGCGTCGGGCGTGTCGACGCCTGGGATTCGTCTGCGTTTCCGCGGGCGCGGCCTGCGCCGCGATCGGAGCGCTCATCTCGATCGCCAGCTGCGGTGGTGACGACCGTGTTGCCGGCGGAATCGGTGGTCGCGGCGGCGGTGCCGGCGGAAAGGGCGGCACGAGCGAGCATCTGTGCGTGCCCGGCATGTCCGTCGCCTGCGCCTGCACGAACGCGGCGCAAGGAGCGCAGATCTGCCGAAGCGACGGCAGCGGCTACGAAGCGTGCACCTGCACCAGCAGTCAGGGCATGGCGGGGACGACCGGCGCCGGCGGGACGGCGGGCGCGGGCGGAACGACCGGCGCGGCCGGCAGCGTTGCGACCGCCGGAACGACCGGCGCGGCCGGCAGCGTCGCGACCGCCGGAACGACTGGCGCGGCCGGGACGACGGGCGTGGGCGGCGCCGGGGGAACTTCCGGCGTTGCGGGAACGACCGGGTCCGCAGGCGTCGGCGGAAAGGGCGGAACCGGGGGCAGCGCGACGGGCACCGCAGGTGCCGCCGCCGGGAAGGGCGGCGGCGGTGGCGTCGCCGGCAGCGGCGGCACGACGTCTACTGGTGGCAGCGGCGGCACGACGTCTACTGGTGGCAGCGGCGGCACGACGTCGACGGGAACAGGAGGCGCCGCGGCGGCAGGCTCCGGCGGCACGACGTCGACCGGAACAGGAGGTACCGCCTCGGCCGGTTCTGGCGGCACGACGTCGACGGGGACGGGTGGCGGTTCAGGTACGGGTGGCGGCGGCGTTCCGCCGGGCACTGACCTGATCAAGAACGGCAATTTCTCGCCGGGCAGCCAGTACTGGACCATCACCTACGGAAACGCCCAGATCGGCTGGGAGGGTTTCGGCGGTCAGGCCTGCATCTACAACAACACGCTCGGCGTGGTCCTTTACAGTCTGATCTTCCCGCTCGATCCGGCTGACGCGTTCGCCATCGAACCGGGCGCGACCTACACGTTCTCGTACGCCGCCTATTCGTCGGACCTGTACGGCATCAACATCACCGCCGATATCCGAGGCGCCGCCGCCCCCAACACCGTCATCTACTCGTACGCGGATCAGTCGGACAACATCTCTTACAAGACGCTGACACATCAGGTGACCTACACGTCGAGTGCCACGGCGAACGACACGGCCGATGCGGTCAAGGCCGCCGAGGCGGCGGCCGGCGTGGTCTTCAGGGGACGGTTGCTCAGCAGCGCCCAGAACTGCTTCACGAACGTCCGCTTCGTGAAGAACTAGTCGCTCCACGCCGCAAGCGCGGGGTGCGCGCGGCGTCAGTGAATGGCGCTGCCGACGCGTGACCAGCGCACGTCCGTGACACCGAGACCGCGCGACCACCAGGTCATCGTCACGACGCCCTTGATGTGGTCGACCGGGACCGTACCCCACCGGCGCGAGTCGTAGCTGTTGTTGCGGTTGTCGCCGAGCACGAACACCTCACCGGGAGGAATGACGGTGCGCGGATGGTCCTGGGCCGGGTGTTCGTCGAACATGATCGTGTACGTGCGCGCGCCGCTGGTCTCGCGGGCGAACCAGCAGCCGGGCTCCCCGATCTCCGTCGGGCACGGGTTCGGGTCGTTTTTCACTTCCGCCTGGGGAATCTCGGCGCCGTTGACCGAGACGACGCCGCTTCTGACTTCGACGGTGTCGCCGCCCATGGCGACGACGCGCTTGACGTAGTCGACGCTTCGGTCAGCGGGGAACTCGAACACGATGACGTCACCACGTGTGATGTCCGCCCGTCCCTTCCGGACGAGGACGTGATCGCCCACGAGCAGCGTCGGGATCATCGAACCCGCCGGAATCTGGAACGCCTCGATCAGCCAGTGCTTGACGGCGGCGTTGATCAAGAGCGCCAGGGCGATCGGCACAATCGTCCATGGAGCCGCGCGCCTGACCGGTGTCGGGCCGGGCCGCGCCTTCATCGTGCCGAGGGCCGCGGCCAGCCAGAGGCCGACGGCCGCGCCGAGCGCGATCAGGAAAAGCTTCGGTGCCGGCGCCCGTATCGAGGCGGTCGCGAGCGCCCCCACGAGGATGCCGGCAGACGCAAACGCGACGGCGGGGCGCCGCCGCCCGAGGATGTAGAAGCCCGCACCGAGCGGAAATCCGAGGAGCGCTGCGGCGGTCGCGGCGCCGCGGACCGACTCTGCCGCGTTGGCTGCCGGCGGAGGCGCGTTCGCCCGGCCGTCGGACGACGAAGAGGTCGGCGGCGAGTACGGGTTGGGCGGCTCGTTCGCGGTCACGACCTCACGGCTTCGAACAATGGCGCGAGGGGCGGGGTCTTGCCAAGCGCCAGCGCGATCGCGTGCGCGGCCTGGTGCACGAGCATGCCGAGGCCGTCCGCGTAGCGCGTCGTCTTGCCTCGAACGGCGGAGGCGAGAGGCGTATCGTTTCCGTACGCCATCTCCAGGACGGCGCCGCCCGCGGGGAGCGCGTCGATGCCGGCCGCGGTTGACGGCTCCGCCCATGCGGCGGCTGGCACCGCCGACACCAGCACCGTCGCGCCGGCGAGGGCGCGCGCCAGACCGTCGCCGGCCCAGGGCGCGACCGTGACCCGATCGCGTTGCGCCGGCAGCAGCCGCGCGCGGAGCTGATCGGCGATCTCGGGGCGGCGGGCGAGCAGGCGCACCTCGGCGCCCGTGCGCGTGAGCGCCTCGACGGCGCCCGCCGCCGCCCCGCCCGCGCCCGCCATCACGACCACGCTGCCCGACGCGGCGACACCCAGGTCGGCGAGCGCGGCGAGCAGGCCGGCGCCGTCCGTGTTCTCGCCGTGGATGCCGCCGGACCGGAACAGCAACGTGTTCACCGCGCCCGACACGCGCGCCTCGGGGCCGTGCGTGCGGGCGAGCGCGAACGCCGCCGCCTTGTGCGGGATCGTGACGTTCAGGTAACGGTAGCCCTGCGCTTGAAGGTCGGCGACGAGCGCGTCGAAGCCCGCGGCCGCGACGGAGATCGCGCCGTATTCACCGTCGACGCCCAGCGCGCGGAAGGCGGCGTTGTGGATCGCGGGCGAGCGGCTCTTGCTGACGTCCGACCCGAGGACCGCCGCGCGAATCATGTCTTCTTCCTCGTCCCCTCGACGGTGGCGTCGATGCCGCCGTCGTGCACGCGCACCGTGATGCGCTCGCCCGGGCTGACGTCGCCGGCGCTGGTGACGACGCGGCCGTCGGCGCGCTGGGTGAGGCTGAAGCCGCGCTCCAGCACGCGCATCGGCGACAGCGCC
>Ga0207701_10000528_pt1 | contig 39762 bp, 43 predicted proteins | sample KBSSwiSSwithPhiX_FD_184294 | JGI IMG/M metagenome (GOLD analysis project Ga0207701, IMG submission 184294) | Switchgrass rhizosphere bulk soil microbial communities from Kellogg Biological Station, Michigan, USA, with PhiX - S5 (SPAdes) (version 2) | ecosystem: Environmental > Terrestrial >... | reverse complement strand
AGGCTCGCCTCCACGACTGCTGATTCCCCAGACCTGAACCGAGAACACTTAAAATCAAGGCACAGAATGGCGCTGAAGAATTCGAGAATTCCGCTGGGCCGGGCGGACATGCTCGCCTCGATGGCGGTCCGTGAGGCCCACCAGGCCGGCCTCCCTGCGGACGACATCGTACCGGTTGGCGGAGTCCGTCGTTACGCCCCGGCGGTCGATGGTGCCGTTCTTCTTGCGGTCACCGATGATGCTCGACGCGAAGAGTTCCTCGCCGGTTTTGCCCGCCTCGCGTTCGTGCGATCCGTCGTCGGCAGTTCTGCCTCGAGCGTGCGAGTCTCAACCGACCGCGGCCTGGTGGAAGTGCACGTCTCACGTCCCGAGACGGCAGGCGCTGCCCTTGTCTGGCACACCGGAACGCGCCGGCACACCAAGTGGCTGCAGGCTCGGGCCGAGACACTGGGCTTGCAGTTCGCGCACGGTCGGCTCGAACGGACGGGAGGCATTCCAGTACTCGTTCCAGACGAACAGACCTTTTACCGCCTTCTGGATCTCCCTTACATTGCACCCGAGCTGCGCGAGGGAGAAGACGAAGTCGACGCAGCAGACGGCGGTCGCTTGCCGTCACTCGTCACCACGCTTCACATCCGCGGCGACTTGCATATGCACACCACCTGGAGCGATGGCCGCGACTCCATCATGCACATGGTGCTCAGCTCGCGTCAGCTCGGATACGAGTATGTCGCGATCACGGATCACTCGGAGCGATCGTGGGCATCACGCAAGCTGCTGTCGCTGGAGGTTCCGCTTCAACGCGAGGAGATCGACACCGTTCGCTCTCACGCCCCGGGCATCGAGATACTGCACGGCGTGGAAGTGGACATCATGCCGGACGGGTCGCTCGACTTCAACGATGAGACGCTAGAGGGTTTCGACATCGTGCTGGCGTCACTTCACGATGCGAACGGACAGGATGGCCGGCGGCTCACCGATCGCTACTTACAGGCGATGCGGCATCCGCTGGTCAATGTCATCACCCACCCCGCGAATCGATCGCCCGCCCTGTCCGACGGCTACGAGCTCGACTTCGATCGACTGTTCGAGGTGGCCGTCGAAACCGGAACAGCGATGGAAATCGACGGCGCACCGGGTCACCTCGATATGGATGGACGGGTGGCCAGGCGCGCCGCCGACGCCGGAGTGACCATCGTCATCAACAGCGATTGCCATCGGGCAGAGGCGCTCGGGCGCCAGATGAGCTTCGGAATTGGTACGGCCCGAAGGGGATGGGTGGGCCCCGAGCAGGTGCTCAACACCCGCGGAATCGACGGAGTACGCCAGTTTGTTGCCCGGAAACGTGGACGCTCGGCGCGGTAGGGTGCGCCATCCCACATGTCAAAGCAGGCACCCGCCTTGCTGGTATCGTAGACAGGTCCGCGGACGAACCGCAGTCTTCGAGCGTTTTATGCGACTCCTTGCATCGCTTGTCGTGCTACTTTCTCTATCTGTTCTGGGCTCTGCCCAAACGGGGCGGAGTCCGGAGGAACTGGCCAGGGCGCTTCAGGAGCGATATCAGAGCGTGCGCGATTTCACCGCGGACTTCGTGCAGACGTACCGCGGCGGCGTGCTGCGCACCGAGACGCGCGAGCGCGGGACAGTCGCAGTGAAAAAGCCAGGGCGGATGCGCTGGATTTACACGAGCCCCGAACGCAAGGAGTTCGTGTCGGACGGGATGAAGATGTATGCGTATATCCCAGAGGACAAGCAAGTCACCGTGTCCAATGTGCCGACCGACAGCGAGGCGCCGACGCCAGTACTCTTTCTTGCCGGAAAAGGCGACCTCGTGAAAGACTTTACGGCTACTCGGGCTGAAAGTCCGGTGCCAGGGTCAGTGGCGATAAAGCTCACCCCGCGCCGCACGGAGCCGGAATACGAGTACCTCATTGTGGCGGTCGATCCGGCGTCACTCCAGATTCGCGCGCTGACCACGCGGGATCGCCAGGGCGGTGAATCGACGCTCAGGTTCGAGAATCTGAAGGAAAATCAGGGCATATCCGATAACGATTTTGCGTTCCGCATTCCACGCGGTGTCGACGTCATCTCGAATGGCCAACGCAACTAGCCGACTCTTTCTGCTTGCGATCGTGTTGTCAGTCGCGATCGCGGGCTGCGCAACCGGTGCGGCCATGCGCGCCGGGCGCGACGCGGATCTCGTCAAGGACTACGACCGCGCGATCGTCGAGTACACCAAGGTGCTGCGCGAGGATCCGGATAACCGCGAGGCGCGCAAAGCGCTGGAGTTGTCCAAGATCCGCTCGTCGCTCGATCACTTCTCACGCGGTCGACGCTACGAAGCCGGCGGACGGCTCAACGAGGCGCTCGTCGAGCTGCAGATCGCCGCGGAGTTGAACGCTGGCAGCGCCGAGGTCGATCAGCTGCTGAACAGCGTGCGCACGCAGCTGCGCAACAAGCTCGCCGTGCGAGAGGGCAAGACCGAGCTCGAGACGCTGGTCGAGCGCTCGCGCGCGCTGATGCCGGCAGGTCAGGAACTGCCAACCGGTATCCGGATGCCGGATTCGCTCACGTTCCGCGACGCCAACTCGCGTGACATCTTCACCGCGCTCGGCAAGATCGCCGGCGTCAACGTGATCTTCGACCCGCAGTTCCGGCCTCAGGCAGTGAGCATCGATCTCAAGAACAGCTCATTCGAAGAGGCGCTGCAGGCGGTTGCGACAACGACGCGCAACTTCTATCGCGTGACTGCCCAGCGGACCGTCACCATCATCCCGGATACGAACGCAAAACGACAGGAGTACGAGGAAGAAGTCGTGCGCCCCTTCTTCCTCAGCAACGCCGATTTGAAGGAAACGATGGACTTGTTGCGCGTCGTGATCGATGCGCGGCGCGTCGCGCCGGTCACCGCGACCAACGCGATCATGATCAAGGACACGCCGGAGCGGGTCGCAGCCGCCGGCAAGATCATCGCGGCGATCGACAAGGCACGGCCTGAGGTCGTGATCGACGTGGAGCTCCTCGAAGTCGATCGCACCCGCCTGAAGGAGTTTGGACTGCAGCTCGCTTCGCCCGCCGGCGATACGCCGACGGGCATCAACGGTACCGTAAGCGTCAACCGGGACGGCCTGTCCTTCCGCGACCTGAGCAACCTGACGCAGGCGGACATCCTGCTGACCAATCTGCCGAACTTGTACTATCGCCTGCTGAAACAGGACACCAACACGCGCACCCTGGCCAATCCACAGCTCAGAACGTCCGAAGGAGTGGCGGCGCAGGCCCGCTTCGGCGAGCGCGTCCCCGTCCCGGTCACGACGTTCTCACCGATTGCGACGGGCGGCGTCAATCAGCAGCCGATCACGTCGTTCAACTACGAAAACATCGGCGTCAACATCGACATCACGCCGCGCACGCACCACGACGATCAGGTCTCGCTCGCGCTGAAGATATCCGTGAGCAACATCTCGGGGACAGGCTTCGGTAATCTGCCCACGTTCGGCAACCGCGAGATCAGTACGGTCATTCGCCTCAAGGACGGAGAGACGAACCTTCTCGCTGGCCTCATCCGCGACGAGGAGCGCCGGGTTCTTCGCGGCGTAGCCGGCCTGAGCGATCTGCCGGTCGTCGGCCGCCTGTTTGCGCAGACACAGCGCGAGATTCAGGAGACGGACATCGTCCTTACGCTCACGCCGCGCGTCATCCGCGTGCTCGATCTGACCGAGGAAGATTTGCGCCCGTTCCGCGTGGGCGAGAACGCGACCGCACCACTCTCGCTGCCCGTGCCGATTCCGTTGCCGCCACCGGCCGCGCCGCCGGCAGAACGCGAACAAGCGGCTCCCCCGGGGCAACCGCCGGCCGAGCCGCCCGATCAATTGCCCGGCGCAAAGCCAATCCTGCCGCCGGCACCACCACCACAGCGCTGACACTTCGGTGTCAGGCAGTGAATCGTGAATAGAGTCAGCATCGCACCGAAGATCGTTCGGGACGATCGCACCGACGCTCGTTATTCCACCTTTGCCACCTTCGCGCCGAGCGCTTCAAGGCGATCGACGAGCTGACTGTATCCGCGCTCGACGGTCTCGAGCGGCGCCACTCGTGTCTGTCCCTCGGCGGCCAGGCCGGCGGCAATAAGCGACATCCCGGAGCGCAGATCGCGGCTGTCGAGCGTGCGCCCCCCTCGCAGCTTCGTCGGACCCGTCACGATGATGCGGTGCGCGTCGGCGAGAAAGAGGTCGGCACCCATGCCGCTCATCTGCTCCAGCGCAAACAGGCGCAGCTCGTACATCCAGTCGTGCACCAGTGTGCGCCCCGCGGCCTGTGTCGCAAGCACGGTCACAAGACTCACGAGATCGCTCGGGAACGACGGCCAGAGTCCGGTCGCGATGCGGCGCACGGCCTGCGGCTTCGAAGGCCTGACCTCGAACACGCCATTGCGCATCCCGCAGTCGACACGCATACGCTGCATGACCGCAGCGACAACCTCGATGTCTTCCTCGCGGCACCCTTCAATCGCGATTTCACCGCCGGTGATCGCACCCACCACTGCCCAACTGCCCGCCTCGATGTAATCGCCCCCGAGCTTGTGGCTCGCGCCGCGCAGGCGGGAGATTCCCTCGATGCGCAGCTTGGAACTACCGATTCCGGTGACGGTCGCTCCCATCTTCGTCAGAAACTCACAGAGCTCGACGACGTGGGGTTCGGTCGCGGCGTGCCGAATTTCGGTGATGCCGGGAGCTGAAGCCGCCGCGAGCAGCGCCGTCTCGGTCCCTGTGACGGATGCTTCGTAGAGATACATCGACGCTGGTTTCAGGCCGTCCGGCGCCTCGAGGACATGGTCGGGCCCGTGTCGTTCGCGCGCGCCGAGCGCCTGCAGTGCCTCGGTGTGCGTCGAGATCGTGCGACGCGCGGGAAAGTCGCCGCCGGGCGGCGCGATATGCGCGCGCCCCGTCCGCGCGAGCAGTGGCCCGAGGAGGAGCACCGAGCCGCGAAGCCGTCCCACCAGGCTTCGATCAGGGTTGTCCGTGTTGATGCGCGGCGTCCGGATCCGCAGCGTGGTTGTCCCGATACCTTCGACCTCGGCGCCGATGTCGAGCAGCAGCCGCGCCATCACCTCGACGTCGCCGATGCGCGGCACGTTGGTCAGCACGCACTCCTCTTCAGTGAGGAGGCACGCCGCCAGCAGCGGCAGCGCGGCGTTCTTGTTGCCTTCCACGGCCACTCGACCTTCCAGCCGGTGCCCCCCTTCGATCAATAGTGTCGACATCAGCGCGCTTTCTGCAGGAACCCCACGTCGTCATTCCCCTCGAGTCCGACAAACACCGGCTCCGGCCGCAGCCAGACGCCGCACCAGTCGATCACGGCGCGCTTGATCTGCACGGCAAACCGAAGCACGTCACGTGATGTCGCTCCGCCACGATTGACGATCGCCAGCGGATGTTTCGTCGACACGGCTACGGTCCGTTCACCGTGTCCTTTGCGAATACCAGAACGTTCAATGAGCCAGGCGGCGGGTATTTTCACCCGGCTGTCAGCCATCGCAAAGCCCGGAACACGCTCACCTGAAAGCGCGGCGATGCGCTCACGGTCGTCGAGCGACACGACCGGGTTCATGAAGAACGATCCAACACTGCGAGTATCCGGATCGCTCGCATCGATCACCATCCCCTTGCGTCGCCGAATCGTGAGCACGGCGGCGCGCACATCACTCGGCCGCGGGCTGGTGTGGCCGCAGCGTTCCAACTCGGCGATGAGCTCAGGGTAAGTCGGCGCCGCTGTGGACTCACTCAAGCGAAATGAGACGCCGCACACGATAAAACGACCCGCATCCTCGGTCTTGAAGCGACTCATGCGGTAGGAGAACCCACAGTCGGCAACGGTGATCTCGGTCAGCGACGACGTCGAACGATCGAACGCGACAACACGATCGATGACACTGCCCACTTCCTGTCCGTACGCGCCGACGTTCTGGATTGGCGTTCCGCCCACGGTCCCAGGGATACCCGACAAACACTCCACTCCGCTCAAACCTCGAGCGACAACGGACTCGACGAGGCGATCCCACGACTCACCCGCACCAGCGTTGACGATCGTGTGACTCACGTCTTCGCTCATTGTGATCCCGGCGACGGCCATATGCATGACCACACCAGGGAATCCTTCGTCAGATATGACGAGGTTGCTGCCACCACCCAACACGAACAATGGGAGATCGTGTTCAACACACCACGAGTGAATCGCCTGGACATCCCCGGTAGTCTCGGCGCGTCCAAACCATCGCGCCGGACCGCCGATGCCCAATGTACTGAGTGCCTGAAGGGACACGTGTTCGCGAAGGGCCAGGGAAGGTCTATGAGAACTCACCGAGCATCGCTTCCTGATCGCGCAGCGCCGCGATCGCCTCAGCTCGAGTACAGCGCTCGAACTCGACCCAATCCCCAGGTGCGAGTTGACCGGCCAGTGGGAGGTCCGCCGTGATGACGGTCGCCACATGTGGATAGCCGCCCGTTGTCTGCCGATCACTCATGAGGAGAATCGGCTCGCCTGACGCGGGCACCTGGATGCCGCCGACGAATGCAGCGTCAGAGATCATTTCGCGATTGGGGATGCGCGGGACAGCTGCGCCCGACAACCGATATCCCATTCGATTCGACTGCGGGGTCACAATGAACCGCGAGCGCTCCAGCAGCGCAAATGCAGCCTCAGGAAAGAAGTCGTCCTGAGGTCCGGGCATCACACGAAGCCGGGCGCCGCCGGCAACCTTGGGGTCAGACCCCTTCACATGTGCAATTGTGCGAAGGGGTCTGACCCCACCCGAAACGCCAAGCGGAAGTCGATCGCCGGCCCTCAGCGCTCGACCGTCGAGGCCTCCCAGCGCGGCCCCGACGTGCGTCGCCCGGCTTCCGAGCACGAGCGGCGTGTCTATACCGCCGTCGAATGCGAGATACGCCCTCGCACCAGTGGCCCGTTCGCCAAATCGAAGAACGCTTCCGGCGCGACAGGCCATGGGCGCTCCCATCCGCACGGTCGCTCCATCGATGCTCGGTCGCAGATCGGCACCGGCGACTGCTATGCGAGCCGGGCCCTCGATTCTCAGCTCCGGTCCAACGAGCGTGACCTCGAGCGTGGCCGCGTCCGCTTCGTTTCCCACGAGCAGATTCGCGACGCGATGTGAGACGAGATCCACGGCTCCGCTGACGGACACGCCACTGGCTTGATGCCCCCAGCGCCCTCGATCCTGGATGGTCGTAAACAGCCCTGGGCGCATCACGGAGATCGTACGCGAGAGAGTTTCTATGGGTAAGGTGCTGCCCTGATCCTTCGGTTGCTCTGGGGTTACGTCACGCGAAGCGTCGACCCTGAAGTGCACCGTGTCTCCAGGCGAGAAAAGAGCCGCAGGAACGCGCCCTGGATCAAAGACCTTGAGCGCGCTCCGGCCGATGATTTGCCACCCACCTGCAGACTCACGTGGATAGATTCCAGTCTGCCGGCCTGCGATACCAACGGAACCGACAGGAACTCGCAGACGTGGCGTGTCGCGGCGCGGCGCCGCAATCACGGGGTCGACGGGACCGAGGTATGCAAACCCGGGAAGAAACCCCAACATGAATACGCGATACTCCGCGTCGGCGTGCCGCTCGGCCACTTCGGCGGCACTGATTCCCGCCCACTCGGCAATCGTCGCCAGATCCGGACCAGCCTCACCTCCGTACGCGATTGGAACCTCGATGGTCCTTCCTTCAAGCACGTGCGGAACCGGTCCGCCCACACGGGAGAGCGCGTCCCGGAACACACCAGGCTCCGCTTTCAACGGATCGAAATAGATCGCGACGGATCGAAAGGTCGGGACGACGTCGCGCAGGCCAGGGAGCGACGCATTCCGAATCGCAGCGGCGACGGCCACAGCGCGCCCATTCACCCGTGGATCGATCACTTCTTCCCATTCCACAAGCAGCGCGGAATCACCCGCTTCACGAATTCGCAGCGCCTGTGGATCCATTCAATGCAGTGATCAGCTTGCGGTGAATGCCACCGAAGCCACCGTTCGACATGAGCACCACCACATCACCGTCCCGATGTTCGTGCACGATGGTGTCGACGATAGCATCGATGTCAGGAATGTGCCGGGCCTGCTGGCCCCGCGCCTGGAGATCGTCGACCAACTGGACGGCGTCGAGACGCTCCGATTCCGGCAGCGACGACCTGAACACGGCCGCAAGGATCACCTGGTCGGCCATGCCGAACGCGCGCGTGAAGTCGTCCTGGAAGATACGACGGCATGATGAAGCGGACCGCGGCTCGAATACGGCCCACAATCGCCTGCCCGGGTAACCCAGCCGCAACGCGGAGAGCGTTTCATGAACTGCGGTCGGATGATGCGCAAAGTCGTCCAGCACCGTCACGCCATCCGCGACGCCAACCGTTTCGAGCCGGCGCTTGATGCCTTTGAACGACCTCAATCCTTCCGCCAGCGCTGACGCGGGCAGACCGACATGAGCCCCGACTCCGATGGAAGCAAGCGCGTTGCGGACATTGTGTTCGCCGAGCAGCGGCGACTCGAACCGACCGAACAGCTCGCTCCCCCGTCGCACCGCAAACCGCGTCAGGCCGTCGCGGCGTTGGACCTCCTCCGCTCGCCATGTCGCGTCGGTCCCGAGTCCGAAGGTCTCTACCGGACAGTGCGCGAGACGGCTCAGCGCATGTGCGTGTGGGCTGTCGGCACCGAGCAACAGCAGCCCATTCCTCGGGACCAGGTTCGCCAGCCGCCTGAACGCGAGCAGAACAGCATCGAGGTCCGCGTAGATGTCGGCGTGATCGAACTCGATGTTCCCGATCACGGCAACATCGGGCAGATATTTGAGGAATTTAGCGGTCTTATCGAAGAAGGCGCTGTCGTACTCGTCACCCTCGATCACAAAGTCCCGGCCAGCCCCCACTCGATAGCTCGAGCCGTGCTCGCCGAAGTTGAGCGCGATTCCGCCAACGAGCAACGACGGATCGAGCCCGCCGCTCGTGAGCAGCCATGCGGTCAGCGATGTCGTGGTGGTTTTGCCGTGCGTGCCGGCGAGCACGATCGAGCGCGAACCCCAGAGAAAGTTGTCGCGAATGGCCTCTGGCAGCGAGCAGTAGCGGGCTTTTCGTTCCAGCACTGTTTCGAGCTCGGGGTTGCCCCGCGAAATCGCATTCCCCACTACGACGACGTCGATGTCCGGTGTGATGTTCTCTGCCGCGTAGCCGCTGAACGTTCTGATTCCCTGTTCGACCAGAAAATCGCTCATCGGCGGATATACGTTCTGGTCGGAACCCTGAACGTCATGTCCGCGGCTCTTCAGCAACGCCGCCAGTGTGGCCATCGCGGTGCCACAGACGCCGATCAAATGGATCTTCCTGGAGTCACTCAACGGGTGCGTCCTCGATGAGAAGGGCTGGAGTTGGCCGGGTCGACACGCACACGCTGACACCGAGTGGCAGCGTCCATACCGGACCCGTCGTGTGACCGGATGGAAATCCAAAGACGATGGGTCCCGCGCACTCGCGGGTGGTGCGCGCAATCGCATCGAGCGCCGTCACAGCCCCGCCCGGTTCGTCGCATCCTCGCATCTCGCCGAACACGATCGCGCGCGAGCGCGCCAGCAGTCCGCTCAGCGCGAGCTGCGTCATCATGCGATCGATTCGATACGGCCGCTCGTTGACTTCCTCGAGGAACAGGACGCAGCCGTCGGGGGGATCGAACGCGAAAGGTGTTCCGAGCGACGCAACGAGCTGCGTGATCGTGCCTCCAAACAACGGTCCGCTGGCCTGCCCTTCCCGCAGAACCGTGAGACCGCCTGGCGCCAGCACCAGTCCGTTTCCGCCGGCGGCGAGCGCGAGGAACGAGCGCTCGTCGTATCCCGTTCCGCCGGCCAGCCGCCCTTCGATCATGGGTCCATGCAGCGCGGTAATACCACACTGGCACGTCAGCCACGACAACAGCGACGTGTTGTCGCTATAACCGATGAACAGCTTCGGCTGCTCGACGAAGCGCGCACGATCGAGCAGCGGCAACAGATGCACGCTGCCGTACCCGCCGCGCACGGCAACCAGCGCCGACACCAACGGATCGGTCCAGTGCTTGATGAACGCCGACGCACGCACCTGAGGCGAGCCGGCCAGGTACCCCGCTTCCCGGTCGAAGATCGAGTCATCGAACACCGGGACGAACCCGAGCCGCTCGATCTCGGTCACCCCGCGAGCGAACTCCTCGCGATCGAACGGGCTGGCCGGTGCCACGAGTGCGATCCGGTCGCCTGTCTTGAGCGCTCGCGGTTTGCGCACTTGCCTAAATGTACCGGGCCATTTCGTCGACAATCCGCTGGTGGGCATCACAGCCGAGCACTTGCCTGATGCGAGCAGTCTTCTGCGACGTGACCGGTGCCGTCAGGAAGCGCTCCTTGGCCCGTCGAAGCCTGGTGAGCGCATCCTCGAGCCGTTTGTAGGGAATCCTCTCCTCCTCGACGGCATGGACGAGCGCTTCGAGTGTCGCTGCCTGAACGTCGACGTCGCCACTGCAGACCAGCAGAGCGTCGCATCCCGCGGCAATCGCTTCGACCGCTGCCTGCGGAACCGTATAGGTTTTCGCGATCGCCTTCATCTCCAGATCATCGCTCACGATCACGCCAGGAAATTGGAGCTCGTCGCGGAGCAGCGCCTGCACGATTCGCCGGGAAAGCGTCGCTGGTTTTTCCTCGTCAATCGATGGCACCAGCACGTGCGCAGTCATGATGAAGGCAACGTCCGCGAGGATCGCTTCTCGAAAGGGGACACACTCGACACGCCGGATGCGATCCGGCGGGTGCTCGACGAGCGGCAACTCGAGATGTGAATCGACCGACGTGTCGCCGTGACCCGGGAAGTGCTTCCCGCACGCCGCGACCCCGTTCGCCTGCAAACCCCTGATGATGGCCGACCCGAGACGCCCGACGCTCTCGGCGTCTTCAGCAAGGGCGCGATCACCGATGATCGGATTCTTCGGGTTGGTATGAATGTCGAGAACGGGCGCGTAGTCGAGCGTAATGCCCACCGCCCTGAGCTCCGCGGCCAGAGCGGTGGCAAACCGCTGGGCAAGCTGGACGTCGCCGCTCCTGCCCAGGACCGCCATCGGCGGCCACTCCGTAAAAGGCGCCTTCAACCGCGCGACGCGTCCGCCCTCCTGATCGACGCTCACCCATAGCGGCAGGCTCGATGCCAGCCCTTGCACGTCCACCGACATCTCGGCGACCTGCTCCGGCGCCTCGATGTTGCGCGCGAAGAGAATGACGCCACCGAGCGAGAACTCCTTCGCCAACGAACGCATCTCGGGAGTAATCGTTGTTCCGGGAAGACTGCCGATCAGAAGTTGACCAATATCGCGTCGTATGTTCCCTGGCACAGCAGCATTATAGAACCTCGTTCGCTGGTCCGGCTAAAGCCGGACACTACGTACGAGCCGGACCTATAATCGCAACGTGATCATTCGGACATCAGCACCAACGCGCATCGATCTGGCTGGTGGCACGATCGACATCTGGCCGCTCTACCTCTTTCATCCCGGCGCGCAGACGCTCAACGCCGCGATTAGCCTGCGGGCGAACGCGCGCATCGATCCGCGCAACGATTCGCGGATCACGATCAAATCAATCGACACCAACGCCGTCGTCGAAGCCGAAGACTGGCGTGAGCTGCGCGACGTCCGGCAACTGCGACTGCTCTGCCTGCTGGTGCACTTCTTCGAGGCGAGAGGGCTGACGCTGACGACCACGTCAGAGTCGCCGGCCGGAGCTGGAATCGCCGGCTCCTCGGCCCTGAACGTCGCTGTCTGCGCAGCGCTGGCCGAATGGAAACGGACGCACTACGAACCAGAGGCGCTGCTGCAGATTGCGATGAACGTCGAGGCGCAGGCGATCGCGGTTCCGACCGGCCTTCAGGACTATCGGCCTGCCCTCTACGGCGGCATTGCCGCCATCGAGCTCGATGCGGATGGCGTTCGACGCGTGCCCCTTGACGTCGACCTCGGTGAGCTGCAACGGCGAATCGTGCTGTGCTACACGGGCGAGCCGCGCAACTCCGGCACGAACAACTGGGAAATTACCAAGCGCCATATCGACGGCGATCAATTCATCTTCGACTGTTTCGAGCGCATCCGGGATACCGCGGCCAGGATGCGGATTGCGCTCGCCGCCGGTGACTGGGACGAAGTGGGTCGATCCATCGGTGAGGAGTGGGACAACCGCAAGCGCCTCGCCCCCGGCGTGACGACGCCGGGCATCGACGATCTGATCGCGCGCGCAAAGGCCGCTGGCGCCACGGCTGCCAAGGTCTGCGGCGCCGGCGGGGGCGGCTGCCTCTTCTGCTATGGCCCACCTGCCGCCCGCGAGGCGATTCGGACCGCTCTTGTGGACGGCGGCGCCCGCCTGCTCGACTACACGTTCGAGCGGCACGGACTCGGGCGTGGATAACAAAGCGCTATCGCAGGTTCTATCCGAGATCGCCGACCTCCTCGAGATCAGAGGCGACAACGCGTTCAAGATACGCGCCTATCGGACGGCGGCGGAGACACTCGCGAGCTGGCCGCAGGCCATCGTCCAGCTCGATGAACAGGCGCTTCGGGCCATACCGGGGGTCGGCAAGGATCTCGCAGCCAGGATCCGCGAGCTTGCCGAGACAGGCACCAGCCGCTATCACCAGGAGCTGCTCGAGCAATTCCCATCGACGATTCTCGATCTGCTTCGACTGCAGGGCGTCGGCCCGAAGACGGTCGCGATGCTGTACTCCACGCTGAACATCAAGAGCATCGACGAACTGGGAGCCGCGGCGAAAGCCGGAAAGCTGCGATCGCTGAAAGGCATGGGCGCCAAGAAGGAAGCGCAGATCCTGGCGTCGATCGAGGAGCGCAAGAAAGATACGGGGCGGCACCTCCTCAGTGAGACCGCCGAGACCGCACAGTCTCTTGTCGACTTTCTGCGCGTGCACGACCGCAACGTCGAGCTGATCCCCGTGGGGAGCCTGCGGCGCGGACGAGAGACCTGCGGCGACATCGATATTCTCGCCGTTGGTGGCGACCAGAGGCTGATGGACGCCCTCATTTCGCATCCCCATGTCGAACGCGTACTCGGTCAGGGAGACACGAAGTCGAGTGTTCTATTGAGGGGGGGATACCAGGCGGATCTGCGGCTCGTGCCCACGCAGAGCCGCGGTGCCGCGATGCAGTACTTCACCGGTTCGAAGGCCCACAACATCTGTATCCGCGACCGGGCAATCCAACTGGGCTTCAAACTCAATGAGTACGGCCTGTTCCGCGTTGATGATGACAGCCGGGTGGCTGGTGATACGGAAGAAGGCATTTACCGCGCGCTGGGCATGAGCTTCGTTGAGCCCGAATTGCGCGAGAACCGCGGCGAAGTGGAAGCCGCCCAGGCTGGAAGGCTGCCGGCACTGATCAGCCTTGCAGATCTGCGTGGCGACTTACACATGCACACGACAGAGACGGATGGCAAAGACGACCTGCTGACGATGGCGGAAGCCGCCCATCGCCTCGGCCGCGAGTACATCGCGATCACCGATCACAGCCAGGCGCTCGCCATGGCCAACGGCCTCGACGAGAAGCGCGCCCTCGCGCACGCCGCACGCATCCGCGCGCTGAACGGCCGCTTCGAGAACCTGACTCTGCTCGCCGGAATCGAATGCGACATCCTCTCGGACGGCCGGCTCGACCTCTCCGACGACTGTCTCGCCCAGCTCGACATCGTCGTCGCTTCGATCCATTCGAATTTCGCGCAGGAGGCGCAGCAGACAACAGACCGGATCCTGCGCGCGATTGAGAACCCGTGGGTCGACGTACTCGGCCATCCGACTGGACGGCGGCTACTGCAGCGCGATCCACTCAAGTTCGACATGGCCGCGGTGATGGACTCTGTGTCGCGGCACGGAGTGACCATGGAGATCAATTGCCAGATCGAGCGTCTGGACCTGAATGATTCACACGCCCGCGCCGCACGCGAGCGTGGAATTCCGCTCGTCATTTCGAGCGACGCTCACAGTGTCAGGGCGCTGTCACGGCTGCAGTGGGGTGTGCAGGTGGCCCGCCGCGCGTGGGCGCAGGCAGGCGATGTGATCAATACGCGTCCAGTCGATGACATGCGCGCCCGCCTGCGCCGGAATCGGAGGCCGTGACGTGGCCAAGACCCCGGACGGATTCGTCTCGTTGAAGTCGCTGAAACAGGGTCCGTCTTCCCCGCGCGATACACTCGCGCTGATTCGGCGAATCTATTTCAAAACGACCCGGCAAACGATCGAGCATGACTTCGCCCACGCGATCGAATTGCTGAAGGGCCTCAAGACCGAAGAGGAGCGCGAGAAGGCTACTGCCTTCATGCACGGCATCTCAGAGCTACGAAAAGAGTGGACACTCAAAAGGACCAAACCGCGCAAGAGCAGGCAAGAGAAATAGTTTGGGAGTTGGGAGTTGGAATTTGGGAATTGACGTTATTTATCCATCACGAACTTCTTCCGTGCCGACGCTCGAAGCACCTCCGGCACGTTGCGATTCGTCGAGAGCGTCCTGAGATCTTTTTCGTTCAATCGATTCAACAGATTCATTGAGACGGCGAGCGGCGTCTTCGGATTCCGCGCAAGAGCCGACGCGACCACGTAGTTCTTCATCCAGTTCCGGTTGGTGGCGATGATCCGCAGGATTTCCTCCGAGACGCTGGACATCTTGGCGATGGCCTCGACCTCCGAGTCGGTCAACTTCGGGCTGCTCAAGACCGCGACGGCAATCAACTTGTTCGGATCGCGGATCAGAATCGCGCGCTCTTCGCGAGTGCCCTTCGTGGCTCTCGACATTTTCTGCGGGACATTCAGCTCGGCCAGTCGCTGCATCGCCGACTTCTCGTCGTCCTCATCGTCGGCGATCTCGGGTTCGGGTGCGGCGTCGATGATCGGCTGGTCAGCTTCTTGTGCCGGCACCTCCGCTGGTTCGACGCCGCGCAACGCAAAGAACTCGCGCATCCCTGGCGATACATCGGTCCGCGCCAGGAAGGCTGACAGCGACGCGCGCGGAATGATTCCGAGCGTGGCGTTCGCCGCCGCCGCAACGTCCGGCTCAGGATCGGCAGAGAGCAGCGCGAGAAGCGCAAGTTGTTCGTGCGCACGGGCCGCAAGGCCGCCTTGTGCCGCCTGCAGGCGAACGTCGTGCGCCACGTCGCCGCGGCGAAAAAAGTCGATGAGCGGAGTCTTGACGCCGGTGTCCATCAGCGGCTCGGATTTTCCCACGCGGCAAGCGCCGCCGCCACCGTCCCGTGGAAGTCCGCTTCGGCATCGTCTGCAAACTGTCCGATTGCGGCGAACCCTGCGCAGCCAGTGCGAGCCAGCTGAACTGCCGTCGTGAGCGTCACTCCGCCAACCGCGAGGACGGGCAGCTCTCTGGCTTCATTGACAGCCTCGCCGAGTGCGGCGATTCCGGCTGCCGGGAGACCGGGTTTGGACTCGGTCGCGAAGACGGTTCCAAAGAGCAAGTAGTCCAAGCCGCCCTCATCGCGGACCCGGATGATTTCATCACGTGAGTGCACCGACCTGCCGATTAGGAACGACGGCGGCACCGCCGCCCGCACGCGTCGCGCTGGAGCCGAATCGGCGCGCAGATGCACACCGTGCGCTCCCGCGGCGACGGCAACGTCCCACCGGTCGTTGACGAGAATTCGCGTTCGTGTCCCGCGCACGGCTTCGACCGCTCGAACGGCGAGTGCGAGCAGGGCGCTGTCAGTCATGTCGCGCTCGCGAATCTGCACCAGGTGGGCACCGGCCTGCGCCGCAATCGCCACACGGCGAATCAGGATTGCCTCGCCCTGCTGACCGAGGCGACGACGATCGGTGATCATGCAGACGACAGGACCCACGCGAGGACGCTATTCTTCTGCAGCGGGCCGATTCAACGAGATGACGTGTCCGATGCGGCGTTCGGTGAAGAACGCATGCATTTCGGCCACAGCGGCGGACATATTGACGATCCCGAGACCGGAGACGGCGCCCCTGACGAAGTTGTTGATCATCAACGCGTGGATGAACGGCAAGGCCTGCGCGAAGTAATTCCGATCCCAGAACTCCGACCACGGCGCCAGCAGCAGCACCACCCCCGTCTCAAGGAAGAACGCCGTCAAGAGCAGACGCATCAGGGTTTTCCAATTTCAGCCTGCGACAACTGAGTGATCCGCTCGCGGACGTCTCGATAGCCGGAGGACTCCGATTCAACTTCCATGAAGACGGCCAGCGCGCGAGACGTCTCTCCCTGGGTGGCCAGCGCATCAGCGAGGTCGTACATCAGCGCCAGCCGCTCCTCGGCCGCGGGCGTGGGCACCTCGAGCGCGCGTTCGATCCACTCGATCGCTCTCTGGAGATCGCCACGCCCCTGGTAAATGCGCGCCAGCTGCGAGGAAGCTTCGAATCGCAGTGCGGGAGTTCGAGCTGCTTCCTCCAGGTTCGTGATCGCCTCAGTAGGGCGGTCCTCTGTCAGGTGACGGACGCCGCTCTCGAAGTGTTCGCGCGCGCGGGCTTGCTGATCGCGCGCGATCTTTCCGTGTAGTTCCTCGAAGAACGCATCGAGTGGCAGCGGCTCCGCCGGCGCGGGATCGGGCATCGCGGCGAACTCCTCGAGCACGGCTGCGGCGTCGATACTGGCGGACTCGAGCACGACCGCTCCTTCTTCGGCCGAAAAAGAATCCATCGCATCGACTTCGACTGGAGGCGGTGATTCCTCGACCGCCGCTGGAGGCGGAGGTGCAGGCGGAGCCGTATCCGCAAGTTTCAGCTGGATCTCCTGATTGCTCGGGTCGAGTGGTGCGGCTTCCTTCAAGGCTTCGAATGCCTCGGCCAGGCGCTCTTCTTTCGTCAGCAGATCCGCAACGCCGAGAATCACCCGCGCTGCCTGTTTCGCTTCGCCGCGCTCGATGAGCGCCTTCGCCGCGGTTCTCCTGGCGTCAATGGTGGCGTCATCGAGAAGCCCGAGCCGAATCACGCAATCCACCGCGCCCTGTTCGTTGCCCGCCGCGCGGCGATCCTTGATCAAGCGACTGTAGTACGACCGCGCATCGAGCGAGAGACGGTTGCGTCCCGCGATGTCTGCCAGTTGCCAGAGCGCGTGGTCGTCGCCGCTTCTGACCTTGAGCACCTTCTTGTAGACCGCCGATGCGCGGGGGAAAAAGCCCTCGCCGTAGAGATGGTCGGCGGCGCGAGTAAATATATCGGCCGCGCTCCCAGGCTGCCCCACCTTTACGTAGAGGTCGCCGAGCACATTCGCTGAATTCCAGTCGCTGGGCTTGTCCTCGACGAGGCGGACGTATTCTGCGATGGCGGCCGCCATCTTGCCCTGTTTGAGAAGCTTCTCAGCTTTCTTGAGTGTTTCGTCGCGCTCGGCCGGCACTCACTCGATCCTATCAAACAGGCCCGGCTGCGGCTTGAAGGAGCGGCGATGCAGCGACGAGTACCCGAACCGTTCAACCGCAGCCCGGTGCTCGGCGGTCGCGTACCCTTTGTGCTTGTCGTACCCGTAGCGCGGGTCGCTCGCATGCTCGGTCATCATCTGCCGGTCGCGTGAGACCTTGGCCACGATGGATGCGGCGGCAATGGCGGCGCAGCGGCGGTCGCCGTGCAGCACGCCGCGCTGAGCGATGTTGATCTCGGGAATCCGGAAGGCGTCGACGAGCACGGCGTCCGGCAATGGTGACAAGGCCAGCACCGCGCGTCGCATCGCTTCGAGCGACGCCCGGTGAATGTTCAACGCGTCGATCTCGGCGGGTGCCACGAAGGCGACCGACCATGCGAAGGCGCGAGCCATAATCAGATCGTTGAGCCGTTCGCGCTCGACGGCGGTCAGCATCTTTGAGTCGGCAAGTCCCGGGATATGCGCATCCGGATCGAGAACAACCGCGCCAGCCGCAACGGGACCAGCCAGGCATCCGCGCCCGACCTCGTCACACCCGGCGATGCGGTAAAAGCCCCATCGTCGAAGCGCGTTCTCGATGGTTCTCGTCGCGCGGACCCGAACCATGGCTAGCGAGACTCCGCCTAGGCGCGCTTGGTTTCCTTCATTCGAGCTGCCTTCCCCTTGAGGTTACGCAGGAAGTACAGCTTCGCCCGGCGGACACGCGCCGAGCGCACCACGTCGACCTTCGCGATCGTCGGCGAGTGCAGCGGGAAGATGCGCTCGACACCCTGCCCGAACGACACTTTACGAACGGTGAAGGAGGATCTCAGTCCGCCACGATGCATCCCGATGACGATGCCTTCGAAGATCTGGATCCGTTCCTTGTCGCCCTCGCGCACCTTGACGTGCACGCGGACCGTATCTCCAGACTTCATGTCCGGCCTGTCGGTCATCTGAGACTTTTCGGCCAACTCAATCGCGCTCATTGCTCTTCTCCTCACCCAATCAGGTCCGGCTGAAGCCGGACACTACGATTCCCCGTGCCGCGACCGCTCGCGCTGAATCTCGTCGAGCAGCGCCTGATCTTCCTCGTCGAGCGTTGCCGCGGCAATCAGGTCCGGACGCCGATCCAACGTCCGAAGCAGCGCCGCCTTTCGACGCCAACGACGAACATCGGCATGGTGCCCCGATAACAGCACATCCGGCACCCGATGTCCTGCAACCTCCGCCGGCCTCGTGTAGTGCGGAAAATCGAGCAAGCCCCGCGCGAACGAATCCTGCGCGACCGACTGCTCGTCACCCACGACACCAGGTACCAGGCGGCTCACTGCGTCCACGATGACGAGCGCCGCCAGCTCGCCTCCGCTCAGCACGTAATCGCCAATCGAGATTTCCTCGGTGGCGACAACGTCCCGAACCCGTTCGTCCATTCCCTCGTAACGACCGCACAACAAGACGACATGCCGGAGACCGGCAAGTCGTTCGGCCTCGCTCTGGTTGAACGTCCGGCCTTGCGGCGACAGTAACACGACCGAATCGGGTACGCCGCGTGTGGCTCGAACCTCCGCCACTGCCCGGATCAGAGGCTCAGCCTTCATGACCATCCCGGGGCCGCCACCATAAGGCACATCATCGACAGTTCGATGGCGGTCCGTAGTCCATCGGCGGAGGTCGTGCACGGCCACATCCAGCAGGCCTCGCTCGACGCCGCGGCTCACGACGCCCTCGCCAAGACCCGCTTCGATCATCGAAGGAAAGATCGTGACGATGTCGAACCGCATACTGCCTACTGTCTACTTCTCGTTCAGCTCGAGCAGTCCCTCTGGCGGGTTGATCCGAATCCGCCGTCCTCCGATATCGACCTCGACACAGATATCGGCGGCAAGCGGCACGAGCACTTCCCCCCGGCGCCCTTCCACGCTCAGCACGCTCGCTCCGGCACCGCCTTCGACCCTCTTCACCTCACCGACGGGTTCGCCCGAAATCGTCTCGACGGCACATCCCACGAGGTCGTGCACGTAATACGCACCCGCATCGAGGGGCAAGAGCGAATCTTCCGGAACCCTCAGCTCGAGGCCTGCGAGTCGCTCGACCGCTTCGATCTTCTCGAAGCCTTCGAATCCAATCACTGGCCGGCCGTTCTGCAGCCGCGCCGAGTTGACTGTCAGCACCTCATTGCCGCGATCCGATCGCGTCCAGAAGGTCGCGCCCGTTTGAAACCGATTCTCGACGAAGTCTGTGTCGGGCGTCACGATCACGTGGCCGCGGATACCATGCGGCCTCGCGATGCGGCCGACGAGAACCATGCGATCCCACTCGGGACTCGGGACTCGGGGCTCGGGACTCGATTGGTTCTCGGTTCGGCCGAATCCCGAACTCATATTCAGTCCCGTATATCGAGCTGTGCGCGTACTCCGTGACGCTCGGCTGTCAGCGCGACGAGTGTACGAATCGCTGCCGCGGTTCGTCCCTGCCGTCCGATGATTTTCCCCATGTCTCCTGGCGCAGTCGACAGCTCGACCATCGTCATGCCACGTCGACTCGACTCCGTCACCTTGACCGCGTCGGGATGATCGACCAGCGTCTTGACCACGACTTCGACAACCGCGCGGAGTGGGCTTACCTGCCCGTCGTCCTGGCTCGCCATTACTGCGCGGGAGCCTCCACCGGCTTCGACATGTCGCGTGACAGGTGCTTGGCGAGCAGCGTGCGGACCGAATCCGACGGCTGCGCGCCCAGCTTCATCCAGTGCTGAATCCGTTCCTTGTTGATCTCCACAAGGGCCGGCTTCGAGCGAGGGTTGTACGTCCCCACATTCTCGACAAAGCTGCTCTCACGCGCCGACTTCGCTTCCGTCACTACCACGCGAAAATAGGGCTTCTTCTTCGACCCTACCCGTCTCATTCGAATCGCTAGCATTCTTCGCTCCGCTTGAAGGTCCGGCTAAAGCCGGACACTACGTCTACCGTGACTTGATGAGCCCCCAGGGCCCGCCCTTCTTGCGTTTCTTTCCACCTGCCTGCGCGAACCCTGGCTGCACTTGATGCGACAGCTTTGGCATGCCCTTCACGTTTTTCATCGCCGCGGTTCCGCCTCGCCCGATCATCTGCAGCACGCGCTTCATCTCGGAGAATTGCTTCAGCAGGCGGTTGACGTCCTCGACCGACGTGCCACTGCCGGCGGCAATGCGCTTCCTGCGGCTGCCGTTGATGATCTGGTCGTTCTTCCGTTCTGCCGGCGTCATCGACGAGATGATCGCCTCGACGCGCGCCAGTTGCTTTTCGTCCGGCCTGTTCTGCGCCAGCTCTTTCAGGTTTCCCAGTCCCGGAATCATCCCCAGGATGCTCTCGAGCGGTCCCATCCGCTTGAGCGTGCGAAGCTGCGTGCGAAAGTCGTCGAGAGAAAACTGGTTCTTGCGAAGCTTCTCCTCGAGCTGTTCCGCCTCATCTTCCCCAATCGCCGCCTCCGCCTTCTCGATGAGCGAGAGGACGTCGCCCATACCGAGAATGCGCGACACGATCCGGTCGGGATGAAAGAGCTCGAGATCCTCGAGGCGCTCTCCGCTGCCGATGAAGGCGACCGGCACGCCGACGACGGACACCACCGACAGCGCAGCGCCGCCGCGCGCGTCGCCATCGAGTTTGGTCAACACGACACCGGTGACGCCGATGCGCCGATTGAATTCACCTGCGCTCTTGATGGCATCCTGACCGGTCATCGAGTCGGCGACGTAGAGCAGATCGGTCGGTTTGACGACGTCCTTGATGGCCTGAAGCTCGTTCATCAGGTCGTCATCGATATGAAGACGGCCTGCCGTGTCGACAATGACCGTGTCGAACCCTTTGGCTCTGGCTTCGGACAAGGCCCCGGACGCTCGCGCCACGGGATCCATCGTTTCTGGAGCGTAGACTTTGACTTCCGCTTTCTCGCCGACCACGGAGAGCTGCTGAATAGCGGCGGGGCGGCGCACGTCGGTCGACACCATCAATGGATGGCGGCCCTGGCGTCTCAGCCAGCGGCCAAGTTTGCCGCAGGTCGTCGTTTTGCCCGATCCCTGCAGTCCCAGGAGCAGCACGACGCGGGGGGTGGGGGCATCCTTGCGTAGACCGCCTTCAGTTGTGCCAAAGAGGGCAAGCAGCTCGTCGCGGACGATCTTGACGACCTGCTGGACCGGGGTCAGGCTCTTGAGCACCGCCTGATCGGTCGCCTTGTCGCGAACCCGGTCAACGAACGCCTTGACAACCTGGAAGTTGACGTCGGCCTCGAGCAACGCGAGCCGGATCTCGCGAAGCGCGGTCTCAACGTGCTCCTCGGTTAGGCGCACCTCGCCCCTCAGGGACGTGAATGCGCTCTGGATACGGGTGCTTAATGATTCGAACAAACCCTTATCTTATGGCAACTTGACCGTCCATCGCAAGCCAGTTTACCGAACGAACTCGCTTGTGTCGGCGATGTCGGCACCGTTCGCGCTGAGCACGACCGGCGGATTTGGTGGCCTGATGTGGGGACCCAGCCCACAACACCAGCGAGCGGGCAGTGTAGACCTATAATTCCGGGATGCTTGCTCTTCTACGCTCGATTTTCGTCGTCGCCACGCTGGCTGTCGTCCTGATTCAGGGGACCGCCACGCCCGCCGCGCAGGCAACCACGAGCGGCACGGGTATTTCGGCAAAGCCGAACTGGGCGCCCCCGACGGATGCCGCGCCGCGGCTGCCGAACGGCAAGCCCGATTTCAGCGGTGTCTGGGATCACCAGTACGTGCCGGACATGACGGCAACCAACAGAAACCCTGCGCTGCAGAAGGGCCCGAAGGAGCTGCCGTTCACGTCAGCCGGGGTCGAGAACATGAAGAACTACGACCCGGTGAGGGATGGCGACTATACGGGGATGTGCATGCCGTACGGCCTGATGCGTTCGATGAACGCGCCCTACCCGATCCAGATATTTCAGAACGACAAGTACGTCGCCTTCCTGTTCGAGGTCAGCACCTGGTTCCACGTCGTGCCGTTCAAGAACGAGCACCCAAAAGAGATCGATCCGACCTGGTTTGGCAACTCGATCGCCAAGTGGGATGGCGACACGCTGGTCGTGGACACGATTGGATTCAACGGATACACGCGCCTCGACACCGTCGGCCGTCCGCATAGTGACAAGCTGCATCTGACGCAGACGTTCAAGCACATTGACGCCGGTCACGTGGCGTATTCAGTAACCGTCGACGACCCGGTCTTTTACTCGCAGCCGTGGACGAACGAGCGGACGATGACACTGTCGAACGGCGAGCTGCTCGAATACTCGTGCGAGGAGAACAACAAGTCGCTGTGGGAGGGACGCATCAAGCTGTGGATCCCGCCGAACGCGAGTCAACCGCGCAGCACTCCGTCATTTCCCGAAGGAAAGAAGTAGCCGGGTTCCACAAACCACGACCCGCCTACGAGTACCGCATGAACGAGACACTCAAAGAAAAAGCCGTCCTGTACGGCGTGCCCGTGGCGCGTCGCCACATCTTCCTCTGCGCCGAGCAAAGCAAGCCGAAGTGCTGCGACATGGAACGCGGGGTCGCCGCGTGGGAGTATCTGAAGCGCCGATTGAAGGAGCTTGGCCTGTCCGAGCAAGGCGGCATCCTGCGCAGCAAGGCCAATTGCCTTCGCATCTGTGAAGGCGGGCCGATCGCCGTTGTCTATCCGGAAGGCGCCTGGTATGGCGAGTGTGATCCGCCCGCGCTCGAGCGGATCATCCAGGAACATCTCATCGGCGGGCGCGTCGTCGACGATCTGCTCATTACACAACACCCGCTCTCGTAAAGACACCGGGTGTGATTTCCGAATGATCGCGAACGGAAATCACACCCGGTGTCATTTCACCACCCTGAGCGTTACTGCAATTCTGATCACCTCACCGCTCACGCGATCGGTAGCGGCCGTGAACTCGCGGCTTTGCCCGTCTTTCAGCACGAGCGTGTTCGTCGACTGATATGAACGGAAGACCGGTATGTTGCCGACAGTCGGCGTGGCCTTGTCCTGAATGTTCGTGTATACGGACGTATCGGAAACGCTCATGCGCAGTTCGAACCCCTCGTCGACAATCTTCGCTGTGCAGTCGATGTTGGTACCGATGTCCTGATAGTTAAAACTTGCGGGCGGTGTCGTACTCGCCGCGCCCGAGGCATTGGCGGTCGGAGCGGCGACGCTCGGGACCGGCACCTTGGCGCCCATGCGCAACAGTGCCGGCCCGGCTTGACCGAGCTTGTTGGCGTTGACGGCCAGCATGTAGGGCATGCTGCTGATCTTCTTCTCACCTTGATATCGCGTGACGGTCACGTCTACGCTCAAGGGTACAAGGCGCTGGAGATCGTCCCGCACGGCTTGAGCCTTGGCGAGGTCGCGTTCTTTAGCCGCTTCGACCGCCTGCTGCTTCTTGTCAGCAGCGTCGTCCTGACCGCGCGCGATATGGGCAACTCCGAGGGTCAGCGCGGCAACCAATCCACACACCGAGACACATCTCTTCACGATCGCCTCCTTATTCACCTTCGAGCCCGGCGATGGGACTGAGTTCGATCGGCTCGAGCACGATCTCCTCAAGGGGCGGGAGCGGCGCCCACTCCCCTTCCAGCTTCGGGATATCAACCGCTCCGACCTGACGCGCCGCAATCGCGACGACCAGTTGCCTCAGCGCTGCGGCCTCGCTGGATGAAACCATGACTTCCGGTCTACTCTCGACCGCGCGTCGCGTCGAACGCACGGTCCGGATCGCAGGACCACTCCCCGGATTTGATGTCTGGCCGGACGGTTCGACGAGCCCAGGCGACCGGCCCACTGTTTCAACCGGCGACGCGTTCGTGATTCGTGAATCGCGCGGAGCCGGCACCGGCTGTCGCAGAGTCCACACTGCGATCACACCGACACCTGCGAGTACCGCCACCGCTTCGGCCCACCGCCATGACCACATCCAACTCTGGCGTGCGCGTTCAGTTGCGATGCGCGCCCGAACTCGCGGCAGGAACTCGGGCGAGGGATCGACACCGAGCGCGGCTTCGATTTCCCTGGCCAGCGCCTCGTTGCTCAAATCTTCGTGTGTGTGACCATCCATGAGAGCCGTTCCTTGAGTTGCTTCCGCGCCAGAAACAATCTCGACTTCACCGTACCTTCCGGCACGTCGAGCAACGCGCTCACCTCGTGCATGTCGTGACCTTCAATGCCAGCGAGCACGATGACCAGTCGAAGTTTGTCGGGCAAGGCTTCAATCGCGTTCCACAAGTGCTCGGCGCGCTCGCGTGCGGCCACGAGGTCCGCTGTGTCAAGGCGGGTCTGAAGAAGACCCGCCTCTGCAAAGCTGTTGGCGCCGGAGCAGTCTGCCAGCTCGCGAACCGCGCGTCGTCGATTGGACCGCTGCCGGTCGAGCGCCATGCGCCACGTCATCCGGACCAGCCATGCCCTGAACCGGGTTCGATCGCGAAGCTGATTGAGGCTGCGGTACGCTTTGGCGAACGCTTCCTGCGCCACGTCCTCGGCATCTTCACGCTGCTTCAGCACGCTGAAGGCGATCCGGAACGCCAACCTCGAGGAATCCGCCAGGCGCGCCTCGAACTCACGCTCGAGTTCCCGGTCGGCCGTCACGAGGCTGCCCGCAAGGCGTTCGACGTGCTCATGCATCAGGCTTCACCCACAAGACGCCAACGGCGACGCGGCGGTTCACCGGCTGGTCCGAAGAACAGGACCCGCCCTACACAGTCGATGAATCGACGGCGATCGGGAATTGTTCGGCAGTGTAGGCCGGGTCTTGCTCTCCAGACGTAGGCCGGGTCTTGCTCTCCAGACCCGGCTCTTCAGGCGTAGGCCGAGTCTTGCTCTTCAGACCCGGCAGCGGTCAGACGCTCGATAACTTGTGTCCGAGCTTGTCTTTCTTGGTCTTGAGGTATCGCCGCGTGTGGTCGCTGGCGGGAATTTCGAGGGGAACGGCTTCGGACACGGCCAGGCCGTATCCCTGAAGACCAACGAACTTGCGCGGATTGTTGGTCAGAAGCCTCATCGTCTTGACGCCGAGGTCGCTGAGGATTTGCGCGCCGATGCCGTAGTCGCGCTGATCGGCCTTGAACCCGAGCCGCTCGTTGGCCTCCACCGTATCGAGTCCCTGATCCTGGAGCTCGTAGGCGCGGATTTTGTTCACCAGCCCGATACCTCGACCTTCCTGGTTGAGATAGAGCAGGATGCCGCGGCCTTCTTTAGCCACGCGCTGCATGGCGGTGTCGAGCTGCGGACCGCAGTCGCAGCGAGCTGAATGGAAGACGTCGCCAGTGAGGCACTTCGAGTGCACGCGCACCAGGACGTCTTTCCCGTCGCCGATTTCCCCTCGCACCAGCGCCACGTGGGTCTGGTTGTCGAGTTGGCTTTCGTATGCATAGATTCGGAACGCGCCGAAGACGGTTGGAAGATCCGCCGACGCCGCGCGCTTGACCAGCCGTTCGGTTCGCATGCGATATTGAATCAGATCCGCGATCGTCACTACCAGCAGGTGGTGCTTCCTGGCAAACCTCGCCAGCTCTGGCACGCGCGACATCGTGCCGTCCTCGTTCATGATCTCGCAGATCACCCCCGCCGGCGTCAGCCCGGCAATGCCCGCGAGGTCGACTGCAGCTTCGGTATGGCCCGCTCGGACGAGCACGCCGCCCCTGCGAGCACGAAGCGGAAACACATGCCCCGGCCGCGTCAGATCGCGCGGTCTCGTCGATGGATCGATCGCGACGCGGACGGTTTGCGCGCGATCGGCTGCGGAGATGCCGGTCGTGGTTTCCTCCCGCGCATCGATCGACACGCACATCGCCGTATCGCGGCGAGACGAGTTGTCGTTCACCTCGAGTGGGATGGCGAGCTGATCGAGCCGTTCCGGCTCCATCGCCAGGCAGATGAGGCCGCGGCCGTAACGCGCCATGAAGTTGATTGCTTCCGGCGTCACCTTCGACGCGGCCATCGTCAAATCGCCCTCGTTCTCGCGCGATTCGTCGTCCACGACAACAACCATGCGGCCGGAGCGGATCGCCTCGACGGCTTCCTCGATGGTGGCGAACGGTCCGCGACGCGCGCCCTTGGCGATGCGCAGCGTAGTGTCTTTGGGAGTCATGATGTGAGCCCTCGGCTCGCCAGTTCCATTGACCGCGCGACGTACTTGCCGACCATATCGCACTCCAGGTTGACGCGGTCACCGGCGCGAAGCGACGACAACGCGGTATGAGCCCAGGTAAAGGGAATGATCATGACGTGGACCATGGCACGCTCGAGCCGCGCGACCGTCAAGCTGACGCCGTCAATGGCGATCGACCCTTTCAAGATGATGAAGGCCTCGAGATCCAGCGGCACGCGTACGGCAATCCAATATGATTCTCCGTCCTGCCGAATCGAGTCGACAACCCCCACGCCATCGGTGTGTCCCTGCACGAAGTGCCCGCCAAACCGGCCATCCGCTCGCATCGAGCGTTCGAGATTGACCGGATGGCCGGGCGCGAGACTGCCGAGCGTCGTCACGCGGGCGGTTTCCGGTCCGATATCCGCCATCCAGCCCGCTGGATCGCTCCCCGTCACGGTCAGGCACACACCGTTGACAGCCACACTCTCTCCCTGCTGAAGGTCGGACGCGAGCGGCGTCCGGATAGTCAGGGCGAATCCGGACGCGGTGCGGGTCAGCTCCGACACGATACCCACGGCTTCAATGAGGCCGGTGAACATAGCCTTCGATCAGGACATCCGGCCCAAGCTGCTCGACCCTCCGCTCGACGAGCGATGTCGATGCGAACGCGCACCCTTCGAGGAGCGGCACGCCGCCATCGCCCAGCCACATCGGCGCCACGTATAGTTGGACGTAATCGACAACGCCTTCGTCCCAGGCTGCCTGCTGCACCTGGGTGCCGCCCTCCAACACCAGGCTCTGGACGTCGAAATGTGGCAGCAACGACAGCGCGGCGGCCACGCCGGGTTGCGGCACGGCGATCACGCGGGCGCCAGCTTTCTCCAAAGCTTCAGCCCGCTCGGTCTCCAGGGACTCGAGCGCTGTCAGTATTATCACCGGTCCGTCAGCGATGGTCGACAGCAGCTTCGCCTCCGGGGGAAAGCGCAATCGCCGGTCGAACACCACCCGCACGAGCGGCCGCTCGCGGTAGACCTCACGGGCCGTCAGCAGAGGATCGTCAACGATTACGGTCTCGGAGCCCACGGCAAGCGCGTCGATCTGCGCTCGCAGGTAGTGAGCGTGCGTGTTGGCGGGGGCCGAGGTGAGCTGCGTGCGTTGTCCCGGCGCCGCGGCAATCCGTCCATCGAGGCTCGTCGCCGCCTTCAGGATCACGAACGGACGGCCTTTGCGGGTCGTCGTCAAGAATGGCTGATTCAACCGGACCGCGGCGTCATAGCCAATCCCGGTCTTCACTTCAATGCCGTTCGCGCGCAGCATGGCGAAACCTCTTCCGCCGACGAGCGGGAAGGGATCCTCCATGGCGGCCACGACGCGACGAATGCCAGCGGCGATGATGCGCTGTGTGCAGGGGCCGGTCTTGCCGGTGTGCACGCATGGTTCCAGCGTGCAGTAGAGCGTAGCGCCGCGCGCCTCACTCCCCGCCTCTTCGAGCGCGTTTACTTCCGCGTGCGGCTCACCGGCGCGTTCGTGCGCGCCCTGTCCGAGGACCACGCCTTCATCGGACACGATGCACGCGCCCACGACCGGGTTCGGCGTCGTGCGACCCAGCCCACGGCGCGCGTGCTCGAGCGCCCGCCGCATCCACCGTTCGTCGTCTACCACTTTTCCTGAAACAATGCGTCGACGTACTCCTGCGGCGAGAAGGGAATCAGATCGTCGATGCCTTCTCCGACGCCGACGTAACGGATCGGCAGCTTGAGGTCGTACGCGATCGATACCGCGACTCCGCCCTTCGCGGTTCCGTCCAACTTCGTCAACACGATCCCGGTCACGCCGGCGACGCTGGTGAACTCGCGCGCCTGCTGCAACCCGTTCTGGCCCACCGTGGCATCGAGCACCAGCAGCACTTCGTGTGGCGCGCCCTCGGTCGCTCTGGCTGCCACGCGGCGAATCTTGTCCAACTCGTTCATCAAGTTGACACGCGTGTGAAGACGGCCCGCTGTATCCACGAGAATTGGATCGCGGCCTTTCGCTTTGCCTGACTGAATCGCATCGAACACGACTGCAGCGGGATCGGAGCCTTCGGGCGCGCGGATGATGTCGACACCGGCGCGCCTGGCCCAGATTTCCAGCTGTTCGACGGCGGCCGCGCGAAAAGTGTCGGCCGCGCACACCAGCGGCGTCTTCCCCGACGCCTTGAGCAGATTCGCAAGCTTGCCGATCGTCGTCGTCTTCCCGGTGCCGTTGACGCCCACGATCAGCGTGACATGGGGACGATGGCCGTTCGGCGCCGCCGGGCGCTCGACCCCGTCGAAAATCTGCCGGATCTCGTCCTTCACCAGGTCGCGCAGGCTTTCGCCGCGCCGCGATCGTGAACGGACCGCGGCAACGATCCGCTCGGTTGCGGGCAGGCCGACATCGGCCGAGATGAGCAGCTCCTCGAGCGCTTCGATCGTGTCGACATCGATCGGGCGCGTGCGCTTTTCACCGGCGTCAGCCTGCTGAACGATTTCTTCGAAGCGGCCGACGATCTGCTGCTTCGTCCGCGTCAGCCCTTCACGAAGTCGATCAAAGAAACCCAAAATTCACTCCACCTCTCGACGGCGGGTCTAAGACCCGCTACCCAGCTACCAAGCCACCCAACTACCTAGCTACCTAGCTACCTAGCTACCCAGCTACCCCACTTCCGCCCGCTGCGGCCGCACCATTAACTCGTAGAGCGCCGTCTTGGGATCCTTGCGGCCGGCGAGCAGCTCCCCCACCTGCGCCGCGATCGGCAACTCGACGTTGTACCTCGCCGCGAGCGCGAGCGCAGCTTCCGTGGTTCTCACGCCCTCTGCCACCATCTTCATGCCAGCGAGCACGTCGGCAACGGCGCGGCCACTCGCGAGTTCGATGCCGACATGGCGATTCCGGCTCAGTGCGCCGGTGCACGTCAGCACCAGATCGCCGAGACCGGTCAGCCCGGCCAGCGTCTCTCGCTTCGCTCCCGCCGCACATGCCAGGCGCGACATCTCCGCCAACCCGCGCGTGATGAGCCCGGCCAACGCGTTGTGTCCCAACCCCAGCCCTTCGACCATTCCTGCTGCGATGGCGATGATGTTCTTGAGCGCGCCGCCGATTTCGACACCGACCACATCATCGGTCCCGTACAGCCTCAAGTACGGCGCTCTGAACTCCGCCTGCACTCGTTGCACCGCTCCCGCGTCGCGTGATGCGATCGACACGGCCGTCGGCCGCTCGCGAGCCAGTTCTGCCGCGAAGCTGGGACCAGACAGCACGGCGATGTTCACGACGTCTCCAAGCTCCTGCTCGATAATCTCCGATATACGCAGCAGCGTGTCCCGTTCGAGCCCCTTGGTCCCGCTCACGATCGTGGAGCCACGCTGCACGTGCGGGGCCGCACGCTTGAGAATGTCCCGCGTCCCATGCGAAGGGACGGCAGAAACGATGAACTCTGTACCGGCAAGCGCCCCGCTGAGATCATCGGTTACCGAGAGATTGGCTGGAAATCGTACGTCGGGCAGATACACGGCGTTGGCCCGACGCACGCGCATGTCGGCCACGAGCGCTGGGTCGCGCGCCCACAAGCGCGCGTCGTGGCCGATCCGCGCGAGGTGGACAGCCAATGCCGTACCCCAACCTCCCGCTCCAAGAATCGCAACCTGACGAATGGGAAACTCCTTTGTTACCGCTCGCGTGTGTGGAGGCTTCTTCGACGGTCAGACGCGTCCGTTCAACACCCGCTGGCCGATGCGGCGCTCGGTGCCGGCGACGAGCCGAGTCAGATTCCCGCGGTGTCGATACACGATGATGAGTGTTGATGCGGTTGCACCGATGGCCACAACGCCAGGCACGTCAGTGATGCCCGCGACGATCACGAGCGTGAGCGCCCCCGCGATCGAGCCAACCGAGATGAAGCGCGTCAAGATCACGGCGATCAGAAAGACTGCGGCCGCGATTCCCATCGCTTCCGGGGCGAGCAGCGCGAACGCGCCGGCCGCTGTGGCCACACCCTTTCCGCCCCGGAACCGAAGCCAGACGGGGTACACGTGCCCAAGGATTGATGCAAACGCAGCCGCGACTGTCGCAATGAGACTGCCTGACAGCAGTTGCGCCATCAGGACGGCGAGGGTGCCCTTGACTCCGTCGAGCATCATCGCCAGCACCGCCGCCCACACACCGGTCGTGCGCAACACATTGGACGCGCCGACGTTGCCGCTCCCGGCGCGGCGTAGATCAATGCCGTGGCGCCGCGACAACAGGTAGGCAAACGGGATCGAGCCAACCAGGTAACCCAGCGTGACGGCGAGGACAGCGTTCATGGCGTGAGCGGAGTACGACCGAGCGCAACGTAGGTTGGTCCGGCCGGCGACAAACGGCTCTCAAACAGTGTAACCGCCCCGACTCGCACTCTTCCGAACAGGGCCTGTTCGAGCCCTTTGAGCAGCACAGCCGGGCGAAGTCCGGCCGGATTCTTCACGCGCCCGAGCGTCAGGTGGGGATGGTAACCGCGGTCGTCGCCGCCAGGAATCATGGGATCCAGGCGCGATCTCACCTCGTGCTCGACGGCGTGCAATCGATCGAGACCTGCCGCAATGCCCGCCCAGATTACGCGAGGCGGCTGCTTCGGGGGAAAGCTGCCCGTCCCTTCAACCGTGAGTTCAAATGGCGACACCAGAAGCGGACGTGCCAGCGTCGTCAAGATGATCTGACAGAGATCCGGGGCCGCCTGACCGATGAACCGGACGGTCAGATGAAGGGCTTCAGGTTTGACCCAGGTCACACGCGCGTGCGGAGCCAACTGCTGTGTTCGACGCTTCAGATCCTCAATCACGCGCGATGCCACGGCTTGAACGTCCGGATCGATCTCGACGGCAACGAACAGCCTCACACGTCAACAACTCCCAATTTCCAACTCCCAACCAACCGCTTTGCACTTTCGACTTACCTATCGAACTTTAAACTTCGACCTTCCCACTTTCTCCGAGCATCCTTCGGACCATGTCGAGAGCCGCCTGCGACGCCTGAAATTTGACCTGCTCGCGCTCGCCGAAAAACCGGAACGTACGCACACGGCTCTCCGCGTCAGTGACAGCTGACACCACGACGGTGCCGACCGGTTTCTCTGGCGTCCCACCCGTTGGGCCGGCAATGCCCGTTACTCCGACGCCAACGCCCGCACGCGCCCTGGCTTTGATTCCCTGCGCCATCGCCAGCGCCGCGGGTTCGCTGACGGCGCCATGCTCCCGCAACAGATCCGGCGGCACGCCGAGCAGCTCGGTTTTTGCCTCGTTCGAGTACACGACCACCGCCTGATCTACATAGCGAGAACTGCCCGATATGTCAGTCAAGCGAGACGCGATCAATCCGCCCGTGCACGACTCGGCTACTCCAATCCGCAACCCTCTCTCTACGAGGAGATCGCCGACCACGGCTTCGAGCAAGCGGCCATCGGTGCTGTAGACATCAGCTCCAAGGATCGCCACCGTCTGCGCGACGGCCGACTCGAGCGCTATGGCTGCGGCTTCGCGCGAAGCCGCACGCGTCGAGATGTGCAGCTCAATCGAGCCCAAGACGGCAAGAATGGTGGCCGCAATGGGCGGCGTCGCGCGTTCCCACTCCTGATAGAGCGGATGCATCGCTTCATCGACGTGCGATTCAATCCGGCCGGCCACTCGGACGACTCGTCGCAAAAGCGACACGCCGGCGCTGCGTGCCTTGAGCGGGCCCTCGCGCAGCTCGCTCAACATCGGTCGAAGCTCTCTGGGGGGACCGGGCAGCAGCAACACGAGGCGATCGTCATGATCGATCCACAGCCCGGGGGCGCTCCCTTTCGGATTCGGTATCACGCGCCCGCCAAGCGGGACCATCGCCTGCCGCCGGTTGCTTTCCGGCATTGGCATCGGCAGGTTGCGGCTCGCAAAGCGCGCGCGCAGATGGGCGGTGATCGCCTCGTCTTCAGCAAGGGGGCGATCCAGGACGGACGCAACGGCCTCCCGCGTCAGATCGTCGTCGGTCGGTCCAAGCCCGCCACAGAAAACAACGAGATCTGCACGAGCAAGAAAAGATCGGAAGACATGCTCGAGTTGTGCTCGTTCGTCACCGACGACGGCCTTCGCCTTCACGTCGATGCCCAGGATGTTGAGTTGTTCAGTGATGAAGAGAGAGTTCGTATCGATCTTTGCCGGCGTCAGCAGCTCGCTGCCGACAGCAATGATGGCGGCCGAGACGATGGGCCCTGGCCTCGTCGGAGATGTCACGAGAGCCATCCCGCAGGCACGATGGCCACCAGTAAGCGCATGATCAGATTGCCGTATATCGCCGCCATCGCATCGTCAGCCATCACACCAAGACCGCCGTGCAGCGCTTCGAAACGATTGGCGGGCCACGGCTTGATCACGTCGAGAAGGCGGAACAGCAGAAAGCCGGCAATGGCTCCAGGCAGGTTGACGGGGATGAGCGCCAACGTGATCAACATGCCGACGACCTCGTCGAGGATCACTGGTGCCGGGTCGACTCCCCCGAAGTACTTCTCCGCCGCGTTCCCGCTCCACACGCCGATTGCCAGCAGGATGGCAATGACCGCCAGTTCGAGGCCAGGAGAGCCTGACCACCGCACTGCGGCAAACACAACGAGGCCGGCGGCGGAACCGAACGTGCCAGGAGCGATAGGTACGTAACCGAGGTACCCGAACGTTGCGACGAAGACACCGAAATGCATCAGAAGGAGGCCGCTGTCGGCAGGATCCTGGCCGGACAAGCCGGCTTGGGGTTCAGGCGGATGGTAGATCGATCACGTGCGTGTGCGCCACGCGGTCATGAAAGGCGCGCCGCTCGGGGCCGATGAGCGCCGGGATCAGCCCGAGGCCAAACGACGCCAGCGACACGGCCCCGGTCAGTGTGCGCTTGATGGCGCGCGCGGGGTCCATCATCAACTGATCGTCGGCAACGACGCGAATTCCTGCGGCCATTTTTCCGATGGTCTGACCACCCAGCGCGGTGAAAGCGGCAAAGTACGACAGCTTCACCAGAACGAGAAAAGCGACGAATGGAAGCAGCGGCAGCGTGCGCCATTCGTCGGTCGTCAAGGCCGTCATGCGGAGCGTCGAGTAGAAGACGACGACATCGATACCGAACAGAATTGCATGATCGATGATGGCGGCTACAATCCGACTGCCCAAGCCGGCCACGGTCTGTGGTGTCGACGAGACCCGGGCGACGGCCGACGGATGAAGTACAACGGTTTCGGATCTGATGGCGGGAGGCGGTTCGATCGAAGCCGCTTCTGCAGCCGGCGCGTCTTCAGCGAACTCGAGCGTCAGCCCTGCCTCGATCGTACGGGGAGCGCGCGAAGCAATTCGTGAACGGGAGAGGTCCGGCGCGCGTCGAACCGAGAGCGGTGGCCGCGGTTCGGACGGCGTCTTGATCAGCGGCTCGTACTCTTCCCCGGCTGGCGAAAAAAGCGGAAACGATTCGATTGGAGACGCGGCGCTCGACGCAGACGACGCCGGCGTCGAAGGGGCAGAATTATCGAGCCACAGATCGCCAATCGGAACTTCGTCGCGCACAGGTTGCGTCAGCGCGAGATCCGCCGGTTCGCTGACTGGCGCGGCCAGCAGCGAGAAATCGTAACCGCAGTTCTTGCAGCGATCGCCGGTCTCAAAGCCCAGGTAGTTGCATTTCGGGCATTTCATCGAGCTCGCTCTCCCGTGAGGATGCCGCTCCTTGCCGTCGACAAGAGCACATGTTGAATGTCGGAGCGCAGGCGATCGGCTTCGACTCGAAGTGGATCGCCCGACTCGATGGCATCCAGTTCGTGGAGCGCCTCGCGCAATCGACCGGCTCCACGAAGAGATCGGGCACGATCGAGTCGACGCTCGCCGTTGCGGACGATCGGGAGCGGCTCGCGCGACGCCGCATCGCCCGTGCGAACTTCCACGGGTAACTCGCGGAGCCAGGAGGCCGTGCGAAGCGCACCCAGCAGGATGACGGCGGTGATCGCGACGCTGGCCGCACCAGTGGCCAGCCAGCCGCGGCGCCGATTCGCTGTTACTGCCGGTCGCCGCCGGACCGGCGCGGACCGTGTCGTCGAACGCTCGGGCGCAGGCGCGGCCGCCACGCTATCGACGTGCCCCAGGCGTTGCAGAAACACCAGCGCACTCTCGTTGGGTCCGCCCTGCTCGACGGCCCGGGTCAGCAGATCGCGGGCTCTTTGCAGATCGCCAGCCTGGTATGCGGCGATTCCCTGATGGAGGCTCTCCTCTGATTCGCGTTGACGCTCGGCCAGCGCGCTGCGGGCGCGTTCGATGTAGGCACGCGCTCGACCGTGACCCCGTTCGAGGAACGCCACGCGCGTCCACACGTTGATCGCTTGTTCGTAGTTGCCGCCAAAGTAGTGATCGAGGCCCGACAGCAGTAATTGCTCGATGCGAGCGGCGCGATCGGCCTCACTCAACGGGCCGGCGTCGGAAGGTTCAGTGCGGAGTGGCTCCACGCCGATGTCATTATCGGACATGAAGTTAGGCGGGTCAATGAATCTCGCATCTTTACAGACCTTGGCGACGGGAGTTACTTTCTCGCCAGGCCGGGTGAGGGCGCATGACTGAGCTGAATGGACAAGTGGCACTTGTCACAGGTGCGAGTAGAGGTGTCGGGCGCGGCGTTGCGCTGGGTTTGTCTCATGCTGGCGCGAAGGTTTTTGCCACGGGCAGACGAATCGCGGAAGCGGAGCTCGAGCCGAGTATCACTGCCATCGTGTGCGATCACACCGACGATGAGGCGGTGACGAAAGTATTTGAGCAGATCGAACAGACAACTGGCCGGCTCGACGTCCTCGTCAACGTGGCGTGGGGTGGCTATGAGCGTATGGTGGAAGACGGACGGTTCACGTGGATGTTGCCGTTCTGGGAGCAGCCGGCGTGGCGGTGGGACGCCATGGTGACCACTGGTGTTCGCGCGGCCTACGTTGCCAGCCAGTACGCCGCGCGCCTGATGGTCTCGGCGCGACGCGGACTGATTGTTCATGTCTCGTCGTGGGCGGGAAAGAAATACGGTGGCAACACCGTGTGCGGGCTCGCGAAGGCGGCGACCGATCGTATGGCGTCGGACATGGCGCATGAACTGACGTCGCACGGTGTGACGGTGGTCTCGCTGTATCCGGGTCTCGTGCGCACGGAAGGCGTCCTCGGCGCCGGTGTCTTCGATTTGAGCAACTCCGAAAGCCCCGAATTCATCGGCCGCGCGGTCGCCGCACTCGCAGGTGATCCCGATGTGGCGCGATGGAGCGGATCGGTCGTCGTGGCTGCTGCGCTGGCGAGCGAGTACGGATTCACCGACATCGACGGCAAGACGCCCCGTCCACTCACCTGGGCCGAGGTGTAATCACGCCATGGCACGTCTCGGACGCACTGACCTCGACATCTTCCCGCTCTGCTTCGGCGGCAACGTTTTCGGCTGGACCGCAGATGAGCGCGAGTCCTTCGCCGTCCTCGACGCGTACGCAGGGGCCGGCGGTAACTTCATCGACACCGCTGATTCCTACTCGGCGTGGGTGAAGGGGCATGTGGGTGGCGAGTCGGAAACGATCATCGGCCGGTGGATGGCTGCTCGCGGCGTCAGAAACAAGATGGTCATCGCCACCAAGGTCGGGAGGTGCCCTGGCCGCCTTGGTCTCGCCCCGAAGAACATCCGCGAGGGCGCCGAAGCGTCGTTGAAGCGGCTCGCGGTGGATCGGATCGATCTCTACTACGCGCATGCGGACGATCCGGCGACGCCGATCGAGGAATCAATGCGCGAATTCGACGCACTCGTTCGTGAAGGCAAGGTGCGCTACGTCGCGGCATCGAATTTCACTGCTTCGCGACTCGCCGAGGCTCTGGCCATCTCCAAACGCGAAGGGTTGACCTCTTATGTCGCCCTGCAGCCGCACTACAACCTCGTCGTGCGCGACGAGTACGAAGGGGCGCTGTCGGATCTGTGCGCGCGTGAGGGACTCGCGTGCCTGCCCTATTTCGCGCTTGCGAAGGGATTTCTCACCGGCAAATATCGCCCGGGGGCGGCGGTTCAAAGCGCCCGGGCGAAAGGCGCGCAGGAATATGTGAACGAACATGGGCAGCGTGTGCTGTCTGCGCTCGACGAGATCGCGGCCGCGCATGACGCGCCGGTTGCCGCCGTCTCCCTGGCGTGGCTCCTCGCCAAGCCGACAGTCGCTGCGCCTATCGCCAGCGCGAGGACGGTGGCGCAGCTCGACGAGCTGATACCTATGGCGACGCTGAAACTGAATGCCGAGGACATTCGTCGGCTCGACGCCGCGAGCCGTTCAACGTAGAGCGGCCTGCCAGGCCTCGAGATACTTGTAGCCGCTGCCGGTGTTGAACAGCACGACTGATTCATCGCGAGCGATCTTCCCCTGCCTGATCAGGGTCTGAATCGCGGCCAGGCCCGCGCCCCCCTCCGGCGCGGCAAAGATGCCCTCGAGTCGAGCCATGTCCCGGCATCCGTCGAGCAGCGCGTCTTCGCTCACCGCAACTGCCTCGCCACGGCTCGCATAGATATCCGCGAGGATCAGGAAGTCGCCGAGCGCCTTCGGAACGCGAAGCCCCGCCGCCAGCGTCGCCGCGTTCTCCCACCGCTCCGACGATTCAGCCCGCTGCTCGAACGCCTTGACAATCGGCGCGCATCCCTCGGCTTGCGCCGCGATCATCCGCGGACGATGGCTGCCGGTCAGGCGCATCTCCTCGAGTTCCTCGAACGCCTTCCACATCCCGATCAATCCGACCCCGCCACCCGTCGGATACACGATCACGTCGGGCAGCGTTCCTTCAAACTCCTCCCACAGCTCGTATCCCATCGTCTTCTTGCCTTCGATGCGATACGGCTCCTTCAACGTCGATACTTCATACCAGCCACGACGTGCAGCCTCTTCGGCAATGAACGCCCCGCAGTGAGAGATCAGACCATCGATGAGCCTCACATCCGCGCCGCACGCGCGCGTCTCGAGCACGATCGCGATCGGCGTATCCGACGGCATCGCCACGACACAGCGCAGTCCTGCCTGCGCGGCGTATGCGGCGGCCGCCCCACCTGCATTGCCGGCCGTGGGCAGGGCGATTGTCTCGACGCCAAGCGCCTTCGCCATGCTCACTGCGGCCGACAGCCCGCGCGCCTTGAAGGAACCCGTCGGATTTTGTCCCTCTTCCTTGATGTAGAGCTTCTCCAGCCCGAAGTGCGCGCCCAGATGACGCGCGTGGATCAACGGTGTCATCCCTTCACCGAGCGTCACGGGAGCGGAATCGGGAAGCACTTCCTCGTACCGCCACATCGAATTCGGTCGATGCTGAAGCGCCGCGAGCGTCAGCGTCGCACGCGCCCCTGCGAGATCGTAGCGAGCCAGAAGCGGCGCCTGGCAGACCGGACACAGGTTGTGTCGGACGCGGTAGTCGACGACATGTCTGCATGCCGGCCGTGAGCATTCCAGTCTTATCAGTGTCGAAGGCACGGAGCCGCAGTCTACCTTGGACCTCGAACCTTTGACCTTACTTTTGACTTTTGACCTTTGACCTTTAGTAGACTCTTGATCCTGTCTACCTTGCAGGTCTCTCACCGCTCGTCACAGCTTCGCCCCACTGCCGTCAATACTGTCCTCGCCGAGATCCGACAGGCGCAGGCCAGAGGCCAGACGGTGGTTTCACTCATGCGCGGCGAGCCCGACTTCGACACGCCGCCGCACATCATCGAAGCCGCAACGCGTGCCATGAAGGGTGGCCGCACGCGCTATCCCGATAACCGCGGCGAGATCGTGCTGCGTCAGGCCGTGGCCGATAAGTTGTCACGAGAGAATGGGGTCACTTACGATCCCGGGTCCGAAATTCTCGTCACGACGGGAGCGACGCTCGGCATCCATTCGGCCCTGCTCGCGCTGTTGAACGACGATGATGAGGTTCTGGTCCCGGATCCGATCTACGACGCGTATCACTCGCCCATTCTTCTGGCTGGTGGCCGGGTTGTGCCCGTGCGGACCTCCATCGAGGACGGGCGTTTCGTTCTGACCGCGCAGGCGATCGACGAGGCCGTCACGCCACGCTCACGCGTGTTGCTGCTCAACACGCCGTGGAATCCGGTCGGCACGGTGATTCGCGAGTCAGAGCTGCTGGCCATCGCGGATGTGTTATCGCGGCGAGATCTCATGCTGATCAGCGATGAGATCTACGAAGCGATCACGTACGACGGCTGCCGCCACGTATCTCCCTCGTCGCTCTCGGCGGGCCTGCGCGAACGCACGGTGCTGTTGAACAGCCTGTCCAAGACCTACGCGATGACGGGCTGGCGCGTCGGCTATTGCGCCGCTCCAGCGCCCATTATCCAGAGCATGTTCCTGGCCCTTCAGCAGGCGAGCCGCGGACCTGCCACGTTTATTCAGGATGCGGCCGCCGTCGCGCTGACCGGCCCGCAGGACGCGGTCAGCGATATGCGTACGGAATACACACGTCGACGATCGCAGGTGATGCATGCGCTCGCCAGGATCCCGCGCGTGCGTGTCCTGCCACCCGAAGGCGGCTTCTTCGCGATGGTGGATGCGCGAGAGACGGCCGTTCCCTCCGAGCAGATTCGACGACGGCTGCTGAACGAGGCCGGCGTTGCCGTCATCCATGGCGCTGCCTATGGTCCCGGCGGTGAAGGCACGCTGCGTGTCTCCTTCGCCAGCGGCGGCGACACGCTGACCCGTGGTCTCGAACGACTCCGCGCCGGGCTCGAGGCGCTGTGATCGCTCCGGCAGTCAGGGTCTCCGAACTTCAAGACGAGCTGGCGACTGCACTGCGCGGTGATATCCGCTTCGACGCGGTCTCACGGGCGCTCTACTCGACCGACGCCAGCGTCTATCAGATCGAGCCGGCCGGCGTTGTGCTGCCTCGATCGCGGGACGACCTGCGTCGCATCGTGGAGATTTGCGCTCGACGCAACTGTCCGATCACGATGCGGGGCGGCGGCACGTCGCAAGCCGGTCAAGCCATCGGCGCTGGCCTCATCGTCGACACGTCGAAGTACCTGACGGCGATCCTCGAGTTGAACGTCGAGCAACAATGGGTTCGCGTCGAACCGGGCGTCGTCCTCGACGAATTGAATGCGCAGCTGCGGCCGCACGGCTTGCGCTTTGCGCCCGACGTCTCGACCGCGAGCCGCGCCACTGTCGGCGGCATGATGGCGAACAA
>Ga0207701_10000527_pt1 | contig 39796 bp, 34 predicted proteins | sample KBSSwiSSwithPhiX_FD_184294 | JGI IMG/M metagenome (GOLD analysis project Ga0207701, IMG submission 184294) | Switchgrass rhizosphere bulk soil microbial communities from Kellogg Biological Station, Michigan, USA, with PhiX - S5 (SPAdes) (version 2) | ecosystem: Environmental > Terrestrial >... | reverse complement strand
ACCCGCCGTATCATCAACGTCCCCGATTGCTATGCGGACGAACGCTTCAACCCGGAAGTGGACCGCCAATCCAATTACCGGACGCGGTGCATGCTGACCCTTCCGCTGGTCGATCACAAGGACGTCCTCGTCGGCGTCATGCAGGTCCTGAACAAGACGGACGGCGTGTTCGATGAAAGCGACGAGGCGCTGGCGATGGTCCTGGCCGCGCAGTGCGCGGTGGCGCTGCAGCGGGTGCGCATGACGGCAGCGGTGATCGAAGGCGAGAAAATGCGCCAGGAGCTGGAGATGGCGCGCGAAGTCCAGATGAGCACGCTGCCTTCCGTCATGCCCGCGATTGCCGGATACGACCTCTTTGGAACGTCGCGGCCGGCGAGCCAGACCGGCGGCGATACCTTCGACCTCACTGAAATCGACCAGGGTGTGCTGACGGTGCTGGGTGACGCCACCGGCCATGGCATTGCGCCGGCGCTGTCGGTGACGCAGATGCACGCGATGCTGCGCATGGCGTTCCGGCTGGGGGCCGACCTCGAGACCGCCTTCATGCAGGTGAACAACCAGCTCGCGGCAACGCTTGCCGACGACCGCTTCATCACGGCTTTCATCGGCCTCCTCGACACTGCCACACACCGCATGCGCTTCCACAGCGGCGGCCAGGCGCCGATCCTGCACTTCCAGGCGGAGACGGGAACCTGCGCCCGGCACGATCCAACCAGTTTCCCGCTCGCTGCCATGCCGCTGTCGACACTGCGTCCGGCGGTGAACATGGACCTGCTTCCCGGCGATATCCTGGTGCTGCTCTCGGATGGCTTCTACGAATACGAGAATCCCGCCGGCGAGCAGTTCGGCGAGCAGCGCGTCGAGGCAATCCTGCAGAGCAGCTACGCAAAGCCCATGGTCCAGATGTCGGCCATCCTGTTCAATGCGGTGCAGGAGTTCGCGCAGGGTGCGCCGCAGGCGGACGACATGACTGTGGTGCTGGTGAAGCGTGAAGCGGCCGCGGCGACGTCGCGGATGTTTCGCCGCAGCTTCGATTCGCTGCAGGCGATCTTCGCGCACACTGCGGACTTTTGTAGTCGACATGGCGTCCATCCGAGCCTCGTGCCGACCGTCGATTTCGTAGTGGAAGAACTGTTCACGAATATGGTCAAGTACAGTCCCGACGGCGCCGCCGAGGTGCGGATCGACATGACCGCCGTGCCAGGAGGGGTGGAAATGGTGTTGACGGACTATGATGTCGAGCAATTCGACGTCACGCGGGCGCCGGACGCCGAGATTGACCTGCCGATCGAACAGCGCAAGCCCGGCGGCTTGGGATTGCACCTGATCCGGCGGATGGTGGATTCCATGAATTACGAGTATTCGCGGGAACGCAGGCAAGGCCGGACCACGTTCCGCAAGACGCTGGACGGTCCAGCGCGATCCGGCGACACAGGGACTGGGGGATGAAGGATGCTGGCAATTGATTTCAGTGAGGGGGGCGTGGTCGAGATCGTGGGACGACTGGACGCCGCGGAAGCGCCGGCCGCCCAGGCGTTTCTCGATGCCACCATGGGGACCGTGACAATGGACTGCCGCTCGCTCGAATACATCTCGAGCGCCGGCCTGGGGGTGCTGCTGAAAACCCAAAAGCGCCTGCTTTCCGCTGGAGGAAAGTTGCGCCTCACGGGCGTCAACCGCCACCTGCAGGACATCTTCAGGTATTCCGGCTTCGACAAGATCTTCGAAATTGAAGCGGCACTGTAGCCCGCGCCCCAACTTTCCCGGCCGTCGCGTGTAATTGTGGACAATGAGACCGATCTGGAATTGCTGGAACGCTACCGGAAAGGCGATCGGGAAGCCTTCAGCGACCTGGTCGTCCGCTACCAGCGGCCGATCTACAACGCCGCGTTCTGGGTGTTGCGCCGGGCGGAGGATGCTAACGACGTCACCCAGACCGTCTTTCTCCGGGTTGCGGAGCGGCTGGACGAGTACGACCCGAAATACAAGTTCTTCAGCTGGATCTACCGCATTGCCGTCAACGAATCGCTCAATTTGCTGCGCCGCAACGGACATGAAGAGGCGCTCGATGACGAAATCGAGGTTGCAGACGGCGACGGCGCCAATCCGGAGTGGCAGGCAGGCAAGGCTGAGACTTCCAAGCGGATTCAGAACGCGCTGATGAGCATGAATACCAACGACCGGACTGTGCTCATGTTGAGGCACTTTTCCGAATGCAGCTACCAGGAGATCGGGCAGATACTGGAACTGGACGAGAAGACGGTGAAGTCCCGCCTTTTCGAAGCCAGGCACCGTCTGGCCATCCTCCTCAAGGATTTGCGCAGGAATTGACATGAATAACTCCGAATACACGCCATTGATGCATGCCGTCCTGGACGGTGAGGCCACGCCTGGCGAGTCGGCGGAACTCACGCGGCTTCTGGCCAGTGACCCGGCCGTCCGCGCGCAGTTCGAAGACCTGCAGCGCCTGTTCGAGGGCCTGAAAGCCGTCCCCCGGCTGTTCCCGCCGGAGGGGTTGGTTTATTCGGTCATGGCGGAACTTCCCGCCCAGATTTCACAGCGGCGAACGCGTTTTGGCGGAGTCCGCCAACTTTTTTCGCGGTCCCGTGTACTTGGAGCAACTGGAGAACATTCCACGGAAACCCCGGGCACTTTCCCGGGGACGTCGGCAACGGTCCATCCGATATCGCATCGCGGACCACATTTCAGGGGTGAGAAGAACATGAGCGAACAAAACACCAGTTCATTTGGCAACCGCAAGATCTGGATCGGCGCCGGCATTGCCGCAGCAGCCGTCATCGTCGCGGTTTCCACCGGCGTGCTCCCCCCCAGCGGGAAGGACACGACTGGCACGATCGTTCCGGCGCAACGGTATCAGGGCGCGCAGCCCACGGCCGCCGACGTCAAGCTCGACGGTACCGGTGGTACGTCGTCCTCGGCTCCGGTTCCGGCGGCGCAGGATGCAGCCGGCAACGCAGCCGCCAGTTCGGCGCAAGGCGCAGCCAAGAATGCAGCTGACGGTGCCGCCAAGAACGCGGCTGACGGCGCGGCCAAGAATGCAGCCGACGGCGCAGCCAAGAACGCAGCTGACGGCGCGGCCAAGAATGCAGCTGACGGCGCGGCCAAGAATGCAGCTGACGGCGCGGCCAAGAATGCAGCTGACGGTGCGGCCAAGAATGCAGCTGACGGCGCGGCCAAGAATGCAGCCGACGGCGCGGCCAAGAATGCAGCTGACGGCGCGGCCAAGAACGCAGCAGCTGGCGCGGCCAAGAACGCGGCGGACAGCGCAGCCAAGAACGCGGCTGACGGTGCAGCCAAGAACGCGGCGGCTGGCTCGGCCAAGAACGCGGCGGACAGCGCAGCCAAGAACGCAGCTGACGGCGCGGCCAAGAACGCGGCAGCTGGCGCGGCCAAGAACGCGGCGGACAGCGCAGCCAAGAACGCGGCTGACGGTGCAGCCAAGAACGCCGCCGCTGGCGCGGCCAAGAACGCCGCTGACGCGTCGGTGAATAGCGCAGTAAAGTAAACCGAACGCCTCGTAGTACACAGGACCGCCGGCCTCAACAGCCGGCGGTTTTCTTTTTGGGGCCGACCCCCTATGCTTCGGGCGTCGGGGGGAGCAAGTCAGGGGACGGCATGCGGGCCAATATTTTGTGCGTCTTGATCGCGTTGTTGGCGTGGATGCCGGCTGCGGCTTTTGCCGACGGCTCTTCTCTCGGGATGTCGTTCGTCGAGACCAAGGACCTCCGGATCATCTATTTCGACGAGCTCGACTATCTCGTCCCGCACGCGGTCGGTACCGCGACCAACTCGATGGCGTGGCAGCGCCGCACGTTCGGCTGGGTGCCCTCGGAGTCTACGGCGATCCTGCTGATGGACTTCTCCGACTATGGCAGTGGCTCCGCCGTTGTCGCGCCGCGCAACCGCCTCTTCGCCAACATCGCGCCGATCTCGCACGCGTTCGAGACCTATCCAGCCAGCGAGCGCATGTACTCGCTCATGAACCACGAGTTGGTCCACGTGGCGACCGGAGACATCGCATCCGAGGAAGAGCTGCGGTGGCGGCGCATTTTCCTGGGCAAGGTGTATCCGCAGGCCGCGCACCCCGAATCGCTGCTGTACAGCTACCTGACGATCCCGCGCTTCACCTCGCCGCGCTGGTACCTGGAAGGCAGCGCGGTATTCATGGAAACCTGGATGGCCGGTGGCCTGGGACGTGCGCAAGGCGGCTATGACGAGATGGTGTTCCGCGCGATGGTGCGCGACAACGCTCACTTCTACGACCCTCTGGGATTGGTGTCGCGGGGCGTCCGTGTCGATTTCCAGATCGGCGCCAACGCTTATCTCTATGGGACGCGGTTCTTTACCTATCTTGCTTATGTTTATTCGCCGGAGAAGGTGATCGATTGGCTTAAGCGCGGCGAGGGAAGCAAGCGCTATTACGCCGACAATTTCCAGAGTGTGTTCGGGATTCCGCTCGAACAAGGGTGGCAGGAGTGGATCACATTCGAGAAGAAATTCCAGGAAAGCAACCTGGCCGAGGTGCGCAAGTATCCAATCACGCCGCACCGCACGCTGGCGGCCAGTGCAGTCGGTTCCATCTCGCGCATGTTCTACGACGAGGCGAACGGAAACATCTATGCCGCATTCCGCTATCCGGGATTCGTCGAGCACGTAGGCGCGCTGAATACGCGCGACGGATCCCACCGGCGACTTGCCGACATCAAGCGCGCGATGCTTTATCGCGTCTCTTCCTTCGCCTACGACCCGGCGACCGGCACCGCGTTCTACACCAGCGACAATCTGGCGCATCGCGATCTCATGGCGGTGGACGTAAAGACCGGAGAGTCCCGCATGCTGCTTGAGGATGCGCGCATCGGCGAGATCGCATTCAACCCGGTCGATCGCTCGTTGATCGGCGTGCGCCACGCCTTGGGCTTTGCCGTGCTGGTGCGAGTGCCCTACCCCTATACCGACTGGCAGGCCCTGTACACGTTTCCCTACGAGTCGGTCCCTTACGATCTGGACATCTCTGCCGATGGAAAGCTGCTGTCGGCTTCCATGAGTGAGGTCAGCGCCGACCAGTTCCTGCGCGTGTGGGAGCTCGACAACGTGCAAAAGGGCGAGATGAAGCCCTTGAGCGAGTTCAGATTTGGCCAGAGCATTCCTGAGAGCTTCGTGTTCACGCCCGATGGCAAGTACCTGTATGGCAGCAGCTATTACACCGGCGTGTCCAACATTTTTCGCTACGAGGTCGCCACCGGCAAGATCGACGCCGTGTCGAATGCCGAGTCGGGATTTTTCCGACCGGTTCCGATCGCCGACGGCAAGCTGGTGGTCCTGACCTACACCGGCGAAGGCTTCGTTCCCGCGATCATCGATCCCAAGCCGATCGAGGACGTCAGCGCGATCAAGTTCCTGGGCGCCGAGCTGGTCGAAAAATTCCCGGTGCTGAAGACGTGGCAGGTGTCACCGCCCAGCACGATCGACGTCGACAAGGAAATCATCGCCAAGGGACCCTACGCGCCTTTGCGCAACATCGCGCTCGACAACGCGTTCCCGATCGTGACCGGCTACAAGGATTCGATCGGAATCGGTTATCACTTTAACTTCGCCGATCCGATCGGATTTGCCAACCTGGGCATCACAGCTGCGTACACGCCGGACAGCGACCTTCCCGGCGGGCAACGCGGCCACGTAAACATCAAGGGCGACTACCTGGGGTGGCGCGGCGAGTTCTACTGGAATCGCACCGATTTCTACGACATCTTCGGCCCGACCAAGAAAAGCCAGAAGGGCTACGCAGCCAAGATTGGCTACGACTGGCTGGTGATCTTCGACGACCCGCGCAAGTTCACGGTGAAGTTCGACTATGCCTACTACGACCAGATCGACACCCTGCCCGGCGCGCAGAACGTCGATACCAACTTCACCCGCCTGACGACCGGACAGATCGGTCTCTACTACACCGACGTGCGCCGATCGCTCGGCGCGGTCGACGGCGAAAAGGGTCTGACCTGGTCGGCGGTGGCTATTGGCAGTCGGGTGAACGGCGAGATCACGCCGCAGGTTTACGGCACGCTCGATCTCGGTTTCGACCTGCCACTGCCGCATTCCTCCATTTGGCTGCGCGGCGCTGCAGGCGCGGCCGACGGCAGCAAGAATCTCACCGTAGCGAACTTCTACTTCGGCGGCTTCGGCAACAACTACGTCGACGACGGTAAGGAGCAGCGCTATCGCGAGTACTACGCATTCCCCGGCTTCGGGCTTCAAGAGATCAGCGGGCTGAATTTCGTGCGCGAGATGGTCGAGTGGAACATCCCGCCGCTGGTTTTCGAGTCCGCGGGAACGGCTGCCTTTCACGCGGCCTGGCTACGGCCGGCGATCTTTGCCTCGGCCATGGTGACGAACCCCGGCAGGTCGTCGCTGCGCCAGAATTACGAGACCGTCGGCGGGCAGGCCGATTTGCGATTCAGCATCCTCCACTGGTATGACCTGACCCTATCGGCAGGTTATGCAGTCGGCTTTCGGGACGGAAAGCGCGCAGGCGAGGAGTGGATGCTCTCGCTGAAGATCTTCTGAACGTGTCCGCACCGGCACTGTTTTTCGAGTACCTGCTGCCGGCACTGGTCGGCCTGCTGCCAGTGCTGACGTTCCTTGCCGCACTGCTGTATCTCGACAGCTACAAGTTGGTCAAGCTGTCATCGGTCATCGTCATCGTGGTGTGTGGCGCGCTGGTGGCAGGTCTGAGCTATGGGGCCAACGCCTTGGTGCTCGGGCAGGTCCAGATCGATATTGCGCACTATTCGCGCTACGTGGCGCCGATCATCGAAGAACTGCTGAAGGGGTTGGTGATCGTCGCGCTGATCCGCGCGCATCGCATCGGATTCCTTGTGGACGCGGCGATCATGGGCTTCGCTGTCGGTACCGGTTTCGCGCTGGTCGAAAACCTCTACTATCTGCGCCTTGCGCCGGATGCCGGAATGGGAACGTGGATCGTGCGCGGCTTTGGCACCGCGATCATGCACGGCGGTGCGACGGCAATCTTCGCGGTCCTGGGTCTCGCCATGCTGGAGCGGGCGAAGCGGGCGAGGCTCACCGACATCCTCCCCGGTCTTGGCCTCGCCATCGTGCTGCATTCGGGCTACAACCACCTGACGCACGAGCCTCGGCTCGCCACGCTGGCGATCATGCTGGTCCTGCCGCCGCTGTTCTACGTGGTCTTCGAGCGCAGCGAAAAGGCCGTGGGCGGCTGGCTCGGGCAGGGCTTCGATGCCGACACGGAAATGCTCGAACTGATCAACTCCGGTCATCTCTCCGATTCACCGGTGGGCCAATATCTGCACACGATGAAGGACAAGTTCCACGGGCCGGTGGTCGCGGACCTGCTCTGCTATTTGCGGATCTACACCGAGCTCGCGCTGCATGCGAAAGGCATCCTGATGATGCGCGAGAACGGTTTCGACGTCGACGTGGACGACGCGACGAAGGCCAAGTTCGCCGAGATGCGTTACCTCGAGTCGAGCATCGGCAAGACCGGGCTGCTGGCGATCCAGCCGATGTGCCACATGAGCCACAAGGACTTGTGGCAGCTGTACATGCTGGGGAAGTGAAGTTCCGGTCAGATCGGACCCTTGAACCGGGCCAGGGGCTCGAACCTCGATGGGCGGGCGCGTGGCGGGACCTGTGGTCCATCTCGGACAGGAAGCGTAGGATCGTTCTGTGCGATTCGCATTACCGCACGCCGATGATGTGAAAATTGACTATGCGATTGCTTCTGGTGACGATGCTGGCATTGACGCTGGCCGGAACTCTGCCCGCGACTGCGCAGACGCGGACTGCGATCGAGTACTACTATCCCGCCTGGAATGCGTACTTCGTAACCTCGTTCCCGGATGAAGCGCAGCTCCTGGACAACGGCGCGTTGGGCGGTGTGTGGAAGCGAACTGGCAAGACGTTCGAAGTCTGGACAGACTCAACGGCTGGCAGCATGCCAGTCAATCCGACGTGCCGCTTTTTCAGTACGGCGTTCGCACCGTACAGTTCCCATTTCTACACGCCCATCGCCGATGAATGTGCAATCGTCAAAGAGAGTCCTGACTGGCAATTCGAGGCTGACGCGTTCTTCCTGGGGCTGCCCGACGCGGCGGGAAATTGTCCCGGTGGCGGCTATCCACTTTATCGACTCTACAACAATGGCCAGGGCGGCTTTCCAAGTCACCGCTACACCGACGATGTTTCAGTTCTCGATCAGATGCGAGCTGCCGGCTGGACTGCCGAAGGCAACGAGATGACCAGCGTGTTCGCATGCGTGCCGGCCAAAGTGTTGAGCATCGTCGTCGTGCCGCTGGTCTACCAGATTCCGCCGTCAACATCCGTCGACGCGATCCAGGCGTATGAGGCGAGCCGTCCCAAGATCACGCAGAAGGCGCTCCAGGCTACCTTCGTCCCCGTTGCTGCATGGTGGGAGAAAGTGACCTATGGGCGGCAACAGTGGAAGGTCAATGTGCTGGCTGAAGTCCTGATGCCTGGAAATCCAGCTTGCGACTGGGGGCAGTTTTACAGGGACGCAGCGGCCGCGGCAACGAAGGCAGATGCGAAGTATGACGTGCTCGTCGCAGTCGCGCCCTATAGTTGCTGGTCATCGAAGGCGTCGACTGGCGGCAACGCCGTCGTCGTGTGGAACACCATCTCGGACGGACAGGGAATGCTGGCGCATGAGATAGGCCATGCGTTGGGATTGGGGCACAACGCCTCGATGATGCCGACGTATGCCGAGTACGGATCAGGTGTTGATCAAATGGGAGCGGGCAGTGATTTCTTCACCCTGCGCAGCCTGGCCGCAGATCACCGGAATCGCCTTGGCGTATTGACGCCCCTTCCTTGTGCCAGTGCCACGTTGCGGAGCATTTTCGATTACCCCGACGCGATCCAATGCGGATCGTGGTTTATTGATTACATACACGATTTTCGCGACGAGGTCTGGGTGCACAAGCGCGAATCCATATTCGGCAGCGGCGGAGGGAGCGATACCACGGACTACGCATACCTGAAGGTCGGGCAGTCCTACAAGATCGCCGACGGCCCCACGATCAAGTACAACGGAGGAGGAGCCGTCTCCGTCACTCCATAACTAATTCTTGCGCCGTTGGCGGCAGGCGCCGGAGCGAGTTTTGCGATATGTTTCCCGGCGTCCACAAGAAAAAAGGGTCCGGGATTTCTCCCCGACCCTTTGCATTCTTTGGTAGCGAGCGAGGGACTCGAACCCCCGACCAATGGATTATGATTCCACTGCTCTAACCAGCTGAGCTAGCTCGCCACAGCCTTAAATTATCGCAGAATCCGTAACTTGCGTCCAGATCCGCTATCGGCGGGCACGCCGGAGCCTAGAGTCCGGTCGCCTTGCGCACGAGGTAGAAGTAGCAGCGATAGGGCAGCATCCGCATGAGCTTGAGCTGCCGCGTGAACGCGCGCGGAAAGTGGATTTCGAATTTGCCTGCGCGCAAGCCCGCCAAGATTTCCTGCGCTGCCTCGTCCGCAGAAATGAGGTGGGGCATCGTGAAGCGGTTACTATCTGTGAGAGGTGTCTTCACGAAGCCGGGCATGATCAGGTAGACGCCCAGTCCCTTCGGATGCAGGTCGAGGTAAAGCGTTTCGGTAAAGTTGATCACTGCTGCCTTGGAGGCGCCGTAGACCAGCGCCTTGGGCAGTCCGCGGTAGCCCGCCACCGACGCGACGATGCCGATGCCGCCGTGGGCTTGCGCGAGCAGACGGGGCACCACGGCTGCGGTCGTGTTCAAGACCGCGTGCAGATTCACCTCGAGTAGCGCGCGCGAATCCTTCTCGTTCAGTTCCCAGGCCCGCATCTCCTTGTGCGTTCCGGCGACGACGAGCACCAGGTCTACGCCGCCCCATTGCGAGCGTATGCGATCCCAGGCGGCGATCACGTCGGCGCTTTTCGTGAAATCGAGCGGCTCGACGACGGCATTGGCGCGATCGCCCGCGACGTCCCGGAGCTTGTCCACCGAGCGTGCCGACAATGCGACGCGAGCACCAGCGTCCAGCAGCATCTTCGCGGTCGCCGCGCCGATTCCCGTAGACGCGCCGATCACCCACACGCGCGCATCCGGCCACGCCGGCAGTGGCGGGTTAAGTGGCGGGAATGGAAACATCAGAGTCCCATCAGCGTTTGCGAAATGACAGTGTCACTTCGCCCACGCGGAATCCGAACTTGCTCATCGTCGTGCGATTGAGCATCGTATGGTCATCGACCAGGAACATCCAGTCGTCCATGTCCATGTTCCACGTCCTGCCATCGACCGGCAGCGCCAGCACGTAGTTCCAGCGAAGGGCGTTGCCCGAGGCCACGCCCTGGGCGGCGCCCACGACGTCGGCTGCGGTGCCGGTATAGCGGTTGCCATCCTTGATGAGCTTCCAAACGCGGTTCTGGGTAGTTCCGTCGGCATACTCGAAATGCTCGTCGAGCGTGCCCTCATTGCCGTTCCACGTGCAGTCGATGCGCACGGTGAAGCGCTTGACGACGGCGCCGGAGCGGTCCTGGAACATGCCCCAGCCGTCGACGGTGCCGGTGAAGTACTGCGCGAAATCGAGCGGCGGCTTCTCATTGGCGTATTGACGGACGTCGACGGTGGCACACGCTGCTAGGGAGAATGCCGCCAGGACGACCAGTGCTGGTTTGATGATCATCGTGACTCCTGAAATTGTTGGGCAAATAGGTGAAGAGCCATGACAGCGCCAAGTTTCAGCACGCAGGGTGCAGCCGCATATACGAGTGTCAGAGCGTGCAATGCAGCGGGATCTCGCGCGGCGGGCGTGTAACCGAGATAGGCCAGTAGTGGCAAAGCGATGCCCGCGGCGAGCGCCAAATTGAGCTTGGTCGCGAGGGTCCACAGGCCGAAGTAGGTGCCGGTCGCATGCATGCTGCCGTTGCGGACGATGACGTCCGCGAGCAGCGACGGGGGCAGCGCCAGGTCGGCGCCAAGCGCCAAGCCGGACAGCACGCAGATGATGGTGAACGCGTCGGCGTCGCCGGCACCCAGGAACGCCGCCCACACGAACGCGGCGATCGCCACGACCATCGCCACGCCCCACGCGCGCACCTTGCCGATCCGCGCCGAAAGTTTCACCCACAGCGGCATGCCTGCTGCGCCGGCGACGAAATACAATCCGAGAAACAGTCCTTGCCGCGCTTCGGCCTGAAGGACGTCGGCAATGTAGAAGAGCACGAGTGTGGCCGGGATAGCCGATGCGATGCCATTGAGCATGAACGCCGAGAGCAGCCGGCGGAACGCCGGGTCCTTAAGCGGCGCCGCCATGTTTGCGAACCGGAAACCGCGGGGGTCGCGGCTGCGCTTGACGGCAGGTGCAGCGCCCAGCGTGATCGCGGCACACAGTAGCAAGAACAGCGCGTAGCCGAACGCGAACCGCGGCAGCCCGACCGCTTCGCCGCCGTCGCCGCCGATCAGCGCGGGCGCGACGCTGGCGATCACGACGCCGACCAGCGCCAGACCCTCTCGTGTCGCGGTGATCCGTGTTCGCTCGACCGGGTCCCGCGACAATTCCGCGCCCCAGGCATTGTGGTTGATCGTCGCCACGCTGAACGCGAGATACACGGCGGCGAGCGCGACACCGAGCCAGGCCAGCAGTGACACGGGGCCCGAGACTTGCGGCGCGAACAATGCGGCCATGCCTGCCGCCAGAACGGGCACTGCGAGCGCGATCAGTCGCTTGCGCGATCCTGCGCGATCGCTCCACGCGCCCAGCAGCGGGTCGATCGCGCCGTCCGCAAGCCGCAGCAGGAGCAGCACGCCGCCGAGCGCGGCCAACGGGACGCCCAGATGATCTCCGTAGAACTTGGGCAGATGGACATAGAGCGGAAGCGCAGCCATAGCCAGTGGCATGCCGAAGACACCGTACGCGAACAACGCTGGGTAGCGAAGCCTGCCCTTCGCGGATTCGGCCATTGCGCCGCCGGCGCCAAGCGCGTTCAAGGCTTTTCGCCGAGCAGCCGTTGCCGGAAATCGAGCTCTGATGTCTTCGGGTCGAGCCAGATGCCGAAAAAGGCGTGAGCGAACCCGGGATCCGCGATGTCCCCGATCAACTTGCCATTGTAGAAATAACGCACGACACCGCCGGGAAGATTGACGCCCGTGATGCGATCGCCGCGGCGCACGTCGGGGAAAACGCGTTGCATTTCGCGGCTCCATCGCGCGCGCTGTTCGATGGTGCCGTAGCCCAGCTTGGCGATTTCACTGACACTGCGCTCGGCGATCTTCGCGCCGTCGAGCGCGCGGTGGTAGTGCAGGTCGAGCGCGAAGGGCGCGTCCTTCGCCCAGCCGCGCGCGGGGCTCCAGTAGTAACCGTCGTAAACCGATAGGCCGAGGAACGTGAGTTCGCCGCCGCCTTGCACCTTGACGTTCGGGACGAGCTCCACGACCAGCGGGGGCAGCGGCGGCGCATTCACGTCGTAGCTGCTCGCCAGCGTCGCGGCCAGCGCCAGCGCCAGCGCGACGGCTGCGGAGGGCGCGATCCGACGCTCAGTCGCGGACGAACGTGTACTGGCCGACATCCGTCGTCCCCGTGTCGAAACCCGCGGCGCAATAGGCGAGGTAGAACCGCCAGCAGCGGATGAAGCGCTCGTCGAAGCCCAGCGCTCGTATCGCCGGCGTGCGTGCGTCGAACGCGGCGAGCCAGCGCTTGAGCGTTTCGGCATAGTCGCGGCCAAACGTGTGCACGCGCGCGAGCGTGAGTCCGGCGTCACGCGCGACGTCGACGAATCGCGCGGGCGACGCCAGCATGCCGCCAGGAAATACGTATTGCTGGATGAAATCGGATTGCGTCCGGTATCGCTCGAACCGGTCGTCGGCGATGGTGATGGTCTGGATGCAGGCGCGGCCACCGGGACGCAAGGCGTCATGGACTGTCCGGAAATACGCCGGCCAATAGCGCTCGCCGACGGCCTCGAACATTTCGATTGACGCAATTCCGTCGTAGGTTCCGCGCACGTCCCGATAGTCCTGAAGATGCAACGTCGCGCGATCGCCGAGACCGGCGCGCGTGAGACGCTCCCGGGCATAGGCCGTTTGCGCGTCCGACAGCGAGATGGCGGTCACACGATGGCCGGCGCGCGCGGCAGTTTCGGCGAAGGCACCCCATCCGCAGCCTATTTCCAGCACGTCCGCGGTATCGGGCAGCCCGAGTTCGTCGAGCAGGCGCGTGTACTTGGCCTGCTGCGCGTGCGCCAAGTCCGCATCCAGGCGTCCGTCGAACAATGCCGACGAGTAGGTCATCGTCCGGTCGAGCCACAGGCGGTAGAATTCGTTGCCCAGGTCGTAATGGGCGTGAATGTTCTTGCGCGACTGCCGCTTGGTGTTGGCGTTCAGGAAATGCTTGAAGCGCAGCAGCGTGCGCGACCACCAATGGCCATAGAACGCGCGCTCGAGCGCGGACTGGTTGGCCGCGAGAATCGTCAGCAACTGCGTAAGGTCCGGCGTATCCCAGCGGCCTTCCATGTAGCTTTCGGCGAACGCGACATCACCGCCTTTGAACGCCTCGCCGGCGATGCCCCAGTCTCGGAAGACCAGCACCGCGGGGGTCGCCTTGACGCCGAAGGCGGGCGCGCCTCCGGGGCCGAAACGCAAGGTCGCGCCATCTGGCGTCGTGAGTTCGACACGGCCGACATCGAGTCGGTGTAGTAGCGCGGTCAGCAGGCGGCCGGCGGCCGGGATTCGCGGAGAAACGGCCGGAAGGACAGGATTGAACGTGTTCATATGTTTCGCGTGATCGGGACTTCGGGTGGCGCGGGTTTGGAGAAGAACGGCACGCGCTTGAACCACAACCGTGCGGCATGCCAATGGATGCGCGCGACGACGGCCAGCGTGAACCATCGATAACGCCACAGCAGGCCGCGCGACGCGCTGGAAGTGAGCGCCTGCACTCGTCCCGACACATGCGTTTCGAGCAGGACGTCAGCGCCGTCGCCATCGAAATAGTCGATACGCGCAAGCCATCGATCCGGTCCGAAATGGAAACGAAACGCGTATTGGCCGTTGACGTCGCAGAACGGGGAGACGTGGAAGACCTTGCAGGCCGTCAGCGTTTCGCCGGACACGAGTGGCGCGCCGTGTGGGTGCGCGAGAAGGTAATGGTGCGTCTCGCCGAAGGTGTTGTTGACCTCGACCAGCACGGCGGCGACGGTGCCGCAAGCGTGGTGGCAAACCCAGAAGCTGACCGGGTTGAAAACGTAGCCCAGCATCCGGGGGAATGCATGCAGGACGATCTCGCCGTCCGCTTCGATGCGTTCCCGCACCAGCAATTGGCGAATCCAGGGGGCCAGCGGCGAGCCGTCGCGCGGACCGTGGTCGCGGTCGTGGAACGATACGAGGCCGGGCCGGTTCCATGCGACGCCGCGTGCCGGCAGTTCGGACAGTTGCGACAGCGGCAGTCGCAGGCAGAACGCCGGATACGTGAAGGCATTGGCAGCCGGGCGCGTCCGCCGGTGCATGATCTCCCCGGCAACGATCGCCGGCGCGTCGGTGCGTAACACGGCGAGGGACTGCAGGGCTGCAGCAGGCAGGCGTGCGTTCATCGGGCGGGGCGTGTCATGCCGCGACGGCCAGCTGCGGCGAGCTTCGCGGCGCCGTGGCTGCGCGGCCAGCGATGGCATCGGCAACGGCATGGGCCGACGCCAGGCCGTCCTCGTGGAATCCGTAGCCGAGCCAGGCGCCGGCGTACCACGTATGGCGTTGTCCCTGCAGTTGCGCGATGCCAGCCTGGGCCGCGACCGCGGGGCCATCGAGCAGAGGATGCGAATACGCGAACTCCTTCAGCACGCGCGAAGGGTCCGGTTCGATCGGCGGGTTCAGCGTGACGATGACCGGCGTCGTGCACGGCAGCGGCTGCAGCTTGTTGATGAGATAGGACACCGCCACGGGGCGCCGCCCATCAACATCGTCGGCGGCCAGGTAGTTCCACGCGGACCATGCGCGACGGGCGCGCGGCAGCAACGCGGCGTCGGTATGCAGCACGACTCGGTTCGACTGGTACCGGATCGCGGACAGCAAGCGGTGCTCGCTGTGCGACGGGTCGGCAAGCAATGCAAGCGCGGTATCGCTGTGGCACGCCAACACGACGGCATCGAACGCCTCGCCGGTGCGCCGTGCCGAGTCGATCGCGACGCCGCGATGGGTGCGCACGACCCGGTGCACCGGCGTGGCGACGCGCACGTCACGCAACTGCGCGGCAATCCGTTCCACGTACACGCGCCCGCCGCCCTGCACAGTGCGCCATTGCGGGCGGTCGGCGATCTGCAGCAGCCCGTGGTTGGCGCAGAAGCGGACGAATGTCGGCAACGGAAATTCGAGGATGTCGCGTCGGGGGGCGGACCAGATGGCGGCCGCCATCGGCAGCAGATACCAGTCGCGGAAGGGCGCCGAGTAGCCTTCGGCTTCGAGGAACTCGCCGAGCGTGATCGACCACGCGCGGTCGCCGTCATTCATCGTCATGGCGTCGCGATTGAAGCGGACGATGTCGGCAAGCATTCGCCAGAACGCCGGACGCAGCGCGTTGCGGGGTTGCGCAAACAGGGAACGCAGGCCGGTGCCGGCCCATTCCAGCCCGTGGCGGTCGATGCGGCACGAGAACGACATTTCACTGGCGACGCTCGTTACGCCCAGCTCGTCGAACAGCGCGATCAGCCTGGGATACGTGCGGTCGTTGAACACGAGGAATCCGGTGTCCACGGCAAACGTCTTCCCGTCGAGCGTGACGTCGACCGTGGCCGTGTGGCCACCCAGGCGCGCATCGGCCTCGAACAGCGTCACCTCGTGTCCTTGCCTTTGCAGCAGCCACGCTGCGCCCAGGCCGGAAATGCCGGCGCCTGCAATCGCGATTCGCACTTCGATGTCTCCCGTTTCGCCAATTCGGCGCTCGCGCGGCAGCCTTGCTGTTCAGCAGGCAACACCGTGCCCTTCACTTCTGCATACGCGGGTTGGCGGTGGCTGGATTCGCGATCCCGGCCACCTAAAGCGGACTGTCCAACGTAAAAGGGCATGCCTCCGCCCTCGAGACGTTGACTGCACGTCATCCGGGGCGCGGGCCCCGGACGCGGTCCGCCGCGCGAGTCAGCCCTTGCCGGAAGGGGCCTTTTCGCCGAGCAGCCTTTCGATCAGTGTCGTGAGCTCCGGGTTGTCGGGAGCCGTCGCGCTCGGGAACGTCGCTACGGGCTTGCCGGTGCGGTCGACGACAAACTTGTAGAAATTCCATTTCGGCCGCTTGCCGGTCAGCTTGGCCAGGTCGCTGTAGAGCGGGTTGGCTGACAGGTGCGCCACGCTGGATTTCTCGAACTGCGGGAAGTCGACGCCGTACGTCGTGCGACAGAATTCCGCGACTTCCTTGTTGGTGCCGGGCTCCTGGCTGAAGTCATTGGACGGGAAGCCCACGATCACCAGCCCGCGGTCCTTGTATTTGCGATACATCGCTTCAAGGCCTTCGTATTGATGCGTGTAGCCGCAGTAGCTCGCGGTGTTGACGACGAGCAGCACCTTGCCCTGGAACTGGCACAGCGTTTGAGGCTCACCGGTCTGCAGCCGGTTGAACGTGTGCTGCAAAAGCGCCGGGCATGCGGCATCAGCCGTGGGCACCGGGTCTGCAGCCAGCGCCGGCGTCGCCGCGAGGGCGGCCAGCAGCAATGCGAAGCACAAGGCGACGGCGCCAGCCGAACCGTTGCCGGTCGCGTTCGTCATGGGGGAGGTGCGGGAGGTCGACATATATTCCTCTATTTCCGTGTTTGTCTTGGACAAATACCGTTTTCATCGCTACAATAGTCGCCAATTCGGCTAATGTCAACCCTTCGTCCAAGACAATATGAATAAAACTGTGGAATCGTCCATGACTCTGAATATCAGCGGCGTCGAACGCGAGACGGGTCTCTCCAAAGACGTGCTGCGCATGTGGGAGCGCCGTTACGGCTTTCCGAAACCGGGTCGCGACGACAACGGCGAGCGCCAATACACGGTCGTCGACATCGGCAAGCTGCGGGCGGTGAAGCGCCTGATGGACGTGGGCTTGCGGCCGGGCAAGATCATGACGCTGTCGATCGACGAGTTGAACGCGATGGCCGATGCGCGGACCCCACCGCGCCGCGACGCGATCGCCCCCGCGCTCGAGCGCGACGTGCTGACGATGCTCAAGAGTCACGACGCCACGTCGCTACAGCACACGCTCGCCAACATGCTGATGCGGCAGGGGTTGCAGAAGTTCGTGCTGGAAACGATCACGCCGCTGAACCAGGCCGTCGGCGATGCGTGGATGCAGGGCGAACTGCAGATCTTCGAGGAACATCTCTATACCGAGCAGATGCAGGTCGCGCTGCGCACCGCGATCAATGCGTTTCCGCGGCAGACCGGCACACCCAGGGTCCTGCTCACGACTTTCCCGAGCGAGCAGCACGGGCTGGGACTCCTGATGGTGGAGGCGATGATGGTGCCCGAAGGCGTGCAATGCATTTCGCTGGGTCCGCAGACCCCCCTCGAGGATATCCGGCGCGCAGCGGTCGCGCACAAGGTGCACATCGTCGCCCTCAGCTTCTCCGCAGCGTTCCCGGTACGCCAGGCGAGCGACGGCCTGGCCGCGTTGCGCCGCCAGCTTCCGGCGTCCATGGGCCTGTGGGCAGGCGGCGAAATGACGCGGCGCGTGCGCAAGACGATGCCAGGCATCATGCTCATCCCGGACTTGGCGTCGATCGTCAATGCGCTCCGCAGCTGGCGCGCGCACTGGGTGCCGTAACCGTATGGCAAGGTAGAATGGCGCGGTCTGCGGAAGGGAGTGTTGGCATGCTGTACCCACAATTATTCAAGGCCTTCGAATCGGTGCGCTGGGACATGACCCACGACGTGCCGTGGGCTTCGTTCGACGGCGCGCGCCTGTCCGACGAGCAGGCGCAGACGATCAAGATGAACGCCATCACGGAATGGTCGGCGCTCCCGGCCACGGAAATGTTCCTGCGCGACAACCGCCAGGACAGCGATTTCTGTGCGTTCATGTCGATCTGGTTCTTCGAGGAGCAGAAGCACGCGCTGGTGCTGATGGAGTACCTGCGCCGCTTCCGTCCGGAATTCGTGCCGACGGAGGCCGAACTCCACGCCGTGCGCTTCGAATTCGATCCGGCGCCCGCCGACGAGACACTGATGATGCATTTCTGCGGCGAGATCAGGCTCAACCACTGGTACCGGTGCGCCGCGGAATGGCATACGGAGCCGGTGATCAAGAAGATCTACGAGCTCATCTCCAGGGACGAGGCCCGGCATGGCGGCGCGTATCTTCGCTTCATGAAACGCGCGATCGAACGCGGCGGCGCCGAGGTCAAGCGCTCGTTCGCCAAGATCGGTGTACTGATGGCGAGCTCGTCGCGTACCCGCAAGCCGCTGCACCCTACCAATCTGCACGTGAACATCGGCATGTTTCCGCGCGATACCGTACAAAGCCGGCTGCCCGATCCGTCGTGGCTTGAGCGCTGGCTGGATGAACAAATCCGCTTCGACGCCGGCTGGGAGAAGCGCGTGGTCGCGATGATTCTCAAGAACCTGTCGTCGCTGTTCGGCGAACGCTTCGAGTCCGTGCAGCAGCTGAACCGCTTCCGCAAGACGCTCGCGCCCGCCGCGGCCTGAAGGCGGCAGCCGCCGCCCTGAGGCGCGCCGCTTCAGTCATGTGGACTGCGATCATCCTTGCCTCTGTTGTCGCCGGCGGCACCGCGGCCTACGCCGCGTGGTCAATCCACGCCATCGCGCAGGGCGCGCCGATGTGGCCGTTCATCGTCGGGATTCCGTTCGCGTATCTCGCGGTGCCGTTGCTGCTGACCCTATTCTGGTTCGCGGTCGCATGGTGGTTCCGCGCCGAGCGGCCGGAAGCCGTCCGCCTGACGCTGCCGGCGCGCCTCGCGATGTTCGGCGGCGAATACGTGGCGCTCGCCCGCTCGATCCCGCGCATGATTTTCTACCGGGCATTGATGCCGGACCCTCCGCCGGCCCCCGCCGAACTGCCGATCTTGCTGTTGCACGGTGTCGGCTGCAACGCCGGCGTGTGGAGTGGCTTTCGCCGGCGTCTCGAGCAACGCGGCCTCGGGCCGGTCTACGCGCTTTCGTACGGCCCGCCGCTTGCGTCCATCGAACACTTCGCGGGCCAGGCCGCGGCACGGATAAGCGACATCGAGGTCGCCACGGGCGCGTCGCAGGTCGTGCTCGTCGGGCACAGCATGGGCGGCCTCGTGGCGCGCGCTTATCTGCGGCAGTACGGGGGCGCCAAGGTTCGCCGGTTGATCACCATCGGCACGCCCCACCATGGCAGCATGCACGCATGGCTGATGGCGGGTGTGTCGCTGGCGCAGATGCGGCCAGCGAATGCGTGGCTGGCCGTGCTCAACGGCCACACCGACAGCGTTCCGGTGGCGTCGATCTGGTCATGGCACGACTCGATGGTCTCGCCATCGACATCATCACGCATTGAGCGGGGAGAAAACGTCGCGCTGACCGGCGTCGCGCACAACGCCCTGCTGGACGATCCCGAAGTTTTCGAGAAGACGGTCGCGCAAATCGGAATTGCCGCTACCAGTGAATCCCCTGCGTAAGTTGAGCGAACGCGAGCTGTTCTGGCGATAGTTCCTGCTTGGCGGCTTCCTCGCCTTTCTTGCCCTGTGCCGCGGCGGAATCCGGAAACATGTTGAACGCGGTGTTGAGCAGGATCTGCGTCAATCGCGGCGCGGCGGCATGGGACACGGCGCCGAAGATGCCGAGTCTGGTTGCGATGCGAACCGGCTTGTAGACGATCGCTTCGACCACCAGGTCGGCCGCCTGCTCCGGCGACAGCGTGGGCACATTTTCGTACATTTTCGTCGGCGCGATCATCGGCGTGCGCACCAGCGGCATGTTGATGGTGGTGAAATTGACGCCCTTGTCGAGGAACTCCGACGCCGCACACGCCGCGAACGAATCGAGCGCCGCCTTTGACGCGACATACGCGGAGAACCTCGGCGCGTTGGACAGCACGCCGATCGACGAGATGTTGATGATGTGGCCCCGCTTCTTCTCGATCATCTTCGGCAGGAAGCCCATGATCAGCCGCAGCGCGCCGAAGTAATTGAGTTGCATCGTCCGCTCGTAGTCGTGGAAGCGGTCGAAGGAGTTGAGGACGCCGCGGCGGATCGAGCGGCCGGCGTTGTTGACCAGGTAGTCGCAGGCGCCATGCTCCTTCAGCACCTTCGCGACCAGTGCGTCACAGGAGGCAAGCTCGGAGACGTCCGCCGTGTACATCCAGCAGCGGCCGCCGGCCGACTCGATTTCCTTTTTGGTCTCGACCAGCTTTTCCTCGCCGCGTGCCACGAGGATGACACGGGCGCCGGCCGCCGCCATCTTGATCGCCGTCGCACGGCCGATGCCGGAGGATGCGCCGGTGATGACGATCACCTTGTCCTTGACGCGGCCCGCGAGCGTGCGGTCGATGAACAGATCCGGGTCGAGATTGCGCTCCCAATAATCCCAGAGTCGCGCCGCGTAGGTCTCGAGATGCGGCACCGCGATACCCGAGCCCTTCAGCGCCTTCACGGTGTCGCGATTGTCGTATCGCGTCGGCCAGTTGATGAACTGGAACACGTCTTTCGGCACGCCAAGGTCGGCAAGGACCGCCCGCACCATGCGCTTGATTGGCGACAGCGAGCCCAGACCGTAGAGGATCGGCGCCGGGATGAAGCCGAACATGCGCGCGTTCACGCGCATGGTCATCTCCGGGGCGTGCGCGGCTCGGGCGAAGATGTTGAGCACTTCGCCGATGCGGTGCGGCGCGGGGTCGGTCAAGTGGAAGCACTGGCCGTCGAGCCCTTTCTTGTGCGCGAGGAAGTCCATGGCGTCGGCGACATAGTCGACCGGGACGATGTTGATGCGCCCGCCTTCGATGCCGACCATCGGCATCCACGGCGGCAGCAGCTTGCGCATTCGCTGAATGAACTTGAAGAAGTAGTACGGGCCGTCGATCTTGTCGATGTAGCCGGTCTTCGAATCGCCGACGACGAAGCCGGGACGATAAATGCGGAACGGACGCTTGCATTCGTTGCGAACCACGGCTTCGGAATCGTGCTTGGTCTTGAAGTACGGGTGGTCGAGGTCTTCGGCCTCTTCGAACATGTCCTCGCGAAAGACGCCGTCGTAGAGTCCGGCGGCGGCGATGGAACTCACGTGGTGGAAGCAGCCTGCCGTCAGCGCCTGCGCGCACTGCACCGCGTTCCGCGTGCCATCGACGTTGGCCGCCTGCTGGTCTTCAGCGCTTGCCTTCAGGTCATATATGGCGGCGAGGTGGAAGAAGTGCTCGATCTTGCCCTTGAGCTTCTTCAGGTCGGCGTCGGCGATTCCGAGATTTTTCTTCGCCAGGTCGCCGACGACCGGGATGACATCCTTTTCGCTCGCTCCCAATTCGGTGCGCAGCGCCTCGAGTTTCTTCAGCGACCCCTTTCGCACCAGAACATGGATCGGCTTGCCGCGCGCCATCAACTTGCGCATCAGGAACTGCCCAATGAAGCCGGTCGCGCCGGTGACGAAATAGGCCATCACTTCCTCCTTGCGTTCCGATCGTGGCTTGCGCGGATGAGTGCCCGCTTTCCAACCGGCGATTGTAACCCCGCCAACGTGGCCCCTTTAGTATGATTGCTCTAGGCGAGCCGCCTAGAATCAACGTGGCGAACGGCATGCGCCGCGACGGCCGGCACGGACAACGGGAGAAGACACGATGTTGAAAAAAGCAAAGGCCGGCGGAGCCGGTGAACAGGCGGGCAAGGCCAAGGACATCTCGCAGGCGGTGCTCGATTCGTCGCGCCAGATCTGGCTCGCCGGGCTGGGTGCGTTTGCACGAGCGCAGGCGGAAGGAACGAAGGTGTTCGAGACTCTGGTGAAGCAAGGCGAGTCGCTGGAGTCGAAGACGCGCAAGGCGGCGTCGGACACGGCGGCAATGGCGCGTGGTGCAGCGACCGCCAAGGTCAAGGAAGTGCAGAAAGGCGTGGGCGGTACCTGGGACAAACTCGAGCAGGTATTCGAGGATCGCGTCGAACGCGCGCTGTCCAAACTGGGCGTCTACACGCAGAACGATGTCGAGCGGCTGACCGAGCGAGTAGACGCGCTCGCCGAGGCGGTGAACGAGCTCGTCAAGTCGACCGGTATGAAGCCGGCGGCTGGGCGCAAGGTCGCGGGTGCGACCAAGCGGCGCAAGGCCAAGGGTGCGGCACCGAAAGTGCCCAGGACGCCGCGGACCACGCGCAAATAAGCGACCCCATACGTGGCAAGGCCCGCCGGATTTTGGCGGGCCTTTTCGTTGATGGCGCTTTGCTCAGTCGCGATTGAGCTTGTCGACCTGCTTCACGTAGTTCGTCATCGCGTCGTCCTTGCTGCTCCCTTTCAGCTTGGCCCACGCGTCGTACTTGGCGCCGCCGACGAAATCGAAGCCCCCCGGACGGGCTCCCTTGACGTCGCCCTCGGTCGCCTGCTTGTAGTACGAGTACAACTTGAGCAGCGTTGCGTTGTCGGGCTTCTTCTTGGTCTGTTTTGCCGCTGCCGCGGCTGCCTCGAACTTCGCCTTCAGATCATCCTTCTTCGGCGCGGTGGCCATGGGGTTCGCCCTCCTTGTATCCTGATTTGACGGCTTCGTGCTACTTTAGCGCGAACGCAAAGGCGCGCGCAACGCCAGGCAGTCGCTCTCCTCGCCACGTCAAACATGCCCGCTTCATCCAAACGGACGAAACGCGAAAAGATGTCCGCGGTCGACACCGCGTGGCTGCGCATGGATCGTCCGTACAACCTGATGATGATCACCGGCGTGATGATGTTCGGCGAGAGGATTGCGCTGAGACGTTTGCGCAAGGTCATCAGGGAGCGCTTCCTGGTGTTCAGGCGCTTCGGCCAGCGCGCCGTCGAGACCGCGGCGGGCGCGTTCTGGGAAACGGATCCGGAATTCGACCTCGACCATCACATGGTCCGCGCGGAGCTGCCGGGCCGCGCCGGCCGACGCGAGCTGCAGGCATACATCTCGCGGCTTGCGTGCACGCCACTCGATCCGTCACGACCGATGTGGCAGTTCCATCTCATCGACTACGAAGGGGGAAGCGCGCTGGTGATGCGCCTGCACCACAGCTATGCCGACGGCATCGCGCTGGTGCGGGTCATGCTGTCGATGACCGACGCCACCGCCAGCGGACCGCCGGCGATGCCTTTCGCGCCCCAGCCGCGGCGCGCGGAACCCGAGGATTCGCTCGGCCACTTGCTATCGCCGTTGTCGGGGCTCATGAAAACGGCGAAGGTGATCGGCTCGGCGCTGATGGACCAGGGGACCGCGATCTGGGACGATCCCGGCAAGCTGATGGCGCTCGCCGGGCAGGGAACCGCCGTCACGTCCGAGCTGGCCAAGCTCGCGCTGATGCCGGAGGATTCGGCAACGCGCTTCAAGGGGCAGCCTTCGGTCGGCAAGCGCGTCGCGTGGGCGGACCCGTTGCGGTTATGGGAAGTGAAGGCGGTCGGCAAGGCACTCGGGGCCTCGGTGAACGACGTGCTGCTGTCGTGCGTCGCCGGCGCGCTGCGCGGCTACCTCGTCGACAAGGGAGATGACGTCGCGGGCGTGATGGTGCGCGCGCTGGTGCCGATCAACCTGCGTCCGATGGAAAAGGCGTACAAGCTCGGCAATCGCTTCGGCGTCGTGTTCCTGGAGTTGCCGATCGGCATCGAAAATCCGGTCGAGCGGCTCTACGCGGTGCGCGCGAACATGGCTGCGCTGAAAGACAGCCTGCAGCCGCTGCTCACGCTGGGTCTGCTCGCCGCCGCAGGCGTCGCGCCGAAAATGCTGCAGGATCAACTGGTGACGGTCCTCGCGCGCAATGCGACTGCGGTGATGACCAACGTCCCCGGTCCCCAGCAGCCGCTTTACCTGGCTGGCGGAAAGATCGAACGGTTCCTGTTCTGGGTTCCGCAATCGGGGAACATCGGCATGGGCGTCTCGATCCTTTCCTACAACGGCGAAGTGCAGTTCGGACTCATCACCGACCGCGGCCTGTGTCCCGATCCGGAGCGGGTGATTGCGCGCTTCGCGCCGGAATTCGAAAAGCTGACGCTGGCAACGCTGATGGCGGAATGGCCGCGCGACGGCGATCTCGATCCGGACGAAGCGGCCGCAGCAGTGCTTGCCTGAGGGCGCGAAGCGTCTCTACTCCAGCTCCGACTTCGCGAGCTCGACGTCCAGCCGTTCCATTGCGTCCATCGGCTTCGTCGCCGCCGCCTCTTCGTACAGCGCCGTGGCATCGTCGATGCGACCCTTGCCGAACAGCAGGATCAAGCCGTTCGCATATTCGATGCGAGCGATCGCGGATTCGGGGTTCAGCTTGATCGCTTTTGCGAAGTGTTCGATCGCGGAGTCCTTCTTGGCGCCGTAGGTCATGCCGGCGACGAGCCCACCGACCTTGTTGATCACCTCAGCCTGGTAGGAGCCGTACGCGATGTACGCGTCGGCGTGCTTGGCGTCGAGCTTCAACGCCGTCAGCAGCGCGTCCTTGATCTTGCCGCCAAATCCCTGCGCCAGCGCCTTCGCCACGGAAATGCCCTGTCCATAGCGGCCCAGCGCGAATGCATACAGATAGTGCGCGTTGGCGTCCTTCGCCGCCTTGCCGCGGCGCTCATCGGCCCATTCCGCGGCCTCCTCGAACAGCGCGAGCTTCGCCTTCTCGGATTTTTCAAGGTAATGGGCATAGACGGTTTGCGCCTTGACCGCGGCGTTGACGCCAGCGCCGCCGGCGGCCAGGCCGGCGTCGACCGCCTGCCCGAAGTTGCCCGCATGGAAATGGCGCCATGCGTCGAGGACACCAGCGTCCTTCGGCAACGGTTCGCAGTCCCCTCGGTGCAGCCGCGCCCAATGTTTTTTCAGCCCGGCTGCATCAAAGGTGTACGCCTTGTCGGCATGGGGGAACTTCGTCCACTTCTTCGTCATCGCGACCTCCGTCGATCGGACTTCACAGGTAATCCTGGCCCAGGCGCTCGATCAGCGCGCGTCCATCGCCCATCAGATAGGGCGCGATGAGCGCCAACACCTGATAGGCCGCGCGATCGAGGCTGACCGCGGCGGCATCGCCGCCACCGTGGGCGCCGATCCGCTGGAACGACATCCAGTAGGTCGCGACGAGCGTCGCGTTGGATGCGAGAGCGGCGATCTCGCGCTCCGACGCGCGCATCTCTCCTGCCGCCACCAGACCACGGCACAACTCTATCACGGTGATTTCGCCGCGACGGGTCAGGTTCGCGAAGCGCGCCGCGATCTTCCGGTTGCGCGACGTGATCTCGTCCAAGTCGCGGTAGAAGAAGCGGTATTCGCGCATGCGCTCGAACAGCAGGTGCAGCAGCAACCACAGATCTTCGACGCTGGCGCCGCGCCGGTCGGGTAGCGCGAACAGCGGCATGATCTCCGCTTCCAGCGCCTCGTACAGCGCGCCGATGATGTCGTCCTTGTTGCGAAAGTGGTAGTACAGGTTGCCGGGGCTGATGTTCATCTCGTCGGCGATGTCCGCCGTCGTGATGTGCGGCTCGCCCAGGCGATTGAAGAGCGCGAGGCTGGTCTCGAGGATGCGCTGCGGCGTGCGGCGCGGACGTTTCTTTTCCGGCATGGGGCTCGAGGGTCGCTGCGGACGCAAAGGCGCCGTGTAGCTGTCGCTGCGAACAGGATTCTAGCGCGCGCCGGCGAGCCAGCGTTCGAGGTGCCCCAATGTGTGCCGGAGATCGCGCGTGGTGCCGTGGACATCGCCCCGCGCGAGCGCGTGCAACGGCCGGGGATCGTTGAGGGCGTCCGTCACCCCGCGCGTGGGGTCGGCGAGTCGCTCGCGGCGCAGCACGATGCCGTGCCGGGACAGCGTGGGGGCGAGCGCGTCGGCGCGTCGAAGCAGGTTCCAGCGCGTGCGCTCGAACGCTAGCGCACACAGCTTTCTCCGCTGCCGGTAGCTGAAGATATTTGCGAAGAACATATCCGCATCCTCCGGCCCGGGTTCGAACAGCATGATCGCGGCCTCGGGATACTGGCGCGCGTATTTCTCCATTCCAACTTTCATCCGCGAATGGATGATCGCGCGAAATGTCTGTCCGAGCACCAGCGGCAGCCCGCCCTGGTTGAGCCTGCGCTTTGAGAATCCGCCGCGATGCGCCGGGGAACTGGCGTCGAACGGAACGAGCGGGTTCACGCAGAACAGCAGCGAGACGCCTTCGTCCAAAGCCACCGACGCATGCAGCGTCTTGTTGAGCGCGCCGTCGACGTAGTGTTCGCCGTCGATCTCCACCGGCGGAAAGAGCCCCGGAAGCGCGCTGGAAGCTTCGATCGCGCGCGAGATCGGCACGTGGTCGTGGCCGGGCGCGCCGAAAGTCACCGACGCCCCGCTGTCCAGGTTGGTGGCTACGAGGAACAGTTTGCGCCCGAGCAGCCTGAAGTCGTTGGTGCGGCCCGGCGCTGCGAACAGGCGGGCCAGGAAGGCGTCGATGGCGCGGTTGTCGAAGATGCCGGTGGGCACCGCTTCGGCAAGTGTCGCGAACGATTCGACGATGCCGCGATGAAAGGGGTCGCGCAGGTACTGCATCGACGCACGCAGCGCCAGCGCGGGCAGCTTGCTTAGGCGCCGGCCGAATTCGCCGAACGCGGGCCGCAGAAAGATTTCGGGTTTCAATGCTGCATCGGCGCCGTCGGCGATGAACAGCCGATACATCTGCGCCGGCGAAATGCCGTTGGCGAGCGCCGCGGCGACGAATCCGCCGGACGACACGCCCACATAAGCGTCGAGGCGATTCAGGTCGAGCCCATCGAGCGAATCGGCCAGCGCCAGCAGCGCGCCGACCTCGTAGATACCTCCCAGCGGACCGCCGCCCGCCAGAGCCAGGCCAATCTTCGGCGTTGCGCGGATCGGCGCCCTGCCTGCCGGACGTGCAGCGAACTCGATCGCCTGGTGGGAAGCTGCACGACCGCGCGGATGCGCGCGTGTCCGGGTCGGCAGCGGCCGCCCGGATGCTCTCTTGTCCGGCATGGTTCTCCTCATGCGTGTTGTGCGGGCGGCATCTGACGGCCGCCCTCACACGCGATGTTAACGGAGAATTACTTTTTCGTGGCGGCCCGGACGGTGCGCTTTGCGCGCTTCACGCTCTTCGTCGCACGCGTCTTGGTCACGCGCTTGGTCCTGGCGATCGTCTTCTTCGCGGCGCGTTTGGTCTTTGCCGGCGCGGAAGTCTTCAGCATTGCGGGCAGCATGACCTTGGGCAGCGATCGCGGGATCGTGTTCTGAGCCAGCGTGACTGCAGCTTCGGCGGCCTGCCTGACGGTGGATTCCAGCGTCGAACGCGTGTGCTTCCAGACGGCATTGGCGCGCGTGAACGACACTTCGATTCCGTCGCCAACCATGCGAATGGCCTTCGATTCGACGGCGGTGCCTTCCTTGACGAGTGTGCGAAAGACGTTGCCGGCTTCGGACTGTGCCCATTCGCGCGTAACGACGGCGGCACCCAGGCTCGCGAGCCATACTTGGCGTGAAGCCGCCAACACGGTATCGCCGACGGGGAGGTTTCGGTTTTGAGTCATCGTGCGCATGGTGCAATCTCCTTAGGGGTAGCGGCGGTGCCGGGACGGACATCGGGCGCGATGCTCGGCGGGCCGATGTTCAAGTTACGAATTCAAATTACGCGATTCGGCTAGAGCAATCACACTAATCTCGTCCCGTTTCACGCGCGCGGCGGCGCGAGCTGCTGCGCGAGAGCCGTCGCAAGCCGCGCCACGATGCCGTAGATCGACAGCTGTGGATTGGCGCCGATCGACGTGGGAAACAGCGACCCGTCGAACACATAAAGATTCTCGACCTGGTGGTGCCTGCCGTTGGCGGCGACAACCGCCCGCTTCGGATCGGGCCCCAGCGGCGCACCGCCCATCACGTGCGCGGAAACGACGGGCGTGACCAACGGCTGCAGCGCGAACGCGTCGATCGCAGCGCGGGCGTCGGCGAAGTTCGCATACGCAGCACCTTGCGCGTGGACGGGCATGACGGTCTGCGCGCCGGCGGCAAACTGGATTTCCGCCATCGAGCGCAACGCGCGGCGCGCGCCATCCCACAGCACAGGCAGAAGCGGGTAGTCGAGTTGCGGCGAGCCGTCGTCGCGAAGACGCACCATCCCGCCCTGGCTTTCGGGATGGAAGCCGTCGCGCAGGAGCGCGATCAGAACCTGCATCCGCGGGAAGTCCTGCATCCACCGGGCATGCGCGACGCCGTCGTCGGGCAGCGTTATCGCAGTCAGCACGGGATGAAGCGGCGGCGCCTCGAGCTTGTATCCGAGTGGCCCGTCGATCGGCTGGGTCTCGAGGAAATGGTCGGAGTAGACGGTCTGCGGCGCTCCGGCGAAGCCGTCGATGCGGTCGGGCATAAGCGCGGCCGAAACCACGGCCGGATGCAGGAACGTGCGCTTGCCCAGGATGCCGTGCGGGTCGGGAACGCCGCTGCGCAGCAGCAGCGCCGGCGTTCCGATCGCACCGGCCGCCATGACGAATGCCCGCGCGCGCACGCGCACGCCGCGCGAAGTCGGCGCAATGCCCTGCGCATTCATTGCATTGCCGTCGAGCTGAGCCACGCGGCCGCCTTGCATCGCGAGGCTGCGCGCCCTCACGCCGGTGACGAGTGTGGCGCCGTTCGCAAGCGCACCGGGAATCGTCGTGACCAGCATCGACTGCTTGGCGTTGGTGGGGCAACCCATGCCGCAATAGCCCAGGTTCCAGCAGCCGATGACGTTGCGGCGGATCGCCGATGCGGTGATGCCGATTCGCCTGGCACCGCGCGCCAGGGCCTCGTTGTTGGCGTTGGGGGCGACCTGCCAAGGACCAATGGAAAGGCGCTCTTCCATTTGTGCGAACCACGGGGCCAGGTCGTCCACAGCGAATCCGGTCAGTCCGAATTCGCGATGCCACCAGTCAAGCGTAGCCGGCGGAGTGCGAAAGGAACTGGTCCAGTTGACTGTCGTGCCCCCGCCCACGCAGCGACCCTGCAGGATGTTGATTGCCTTGTCGCGGGTCTTGCGCGCCGCGGAATCCTGATACAGCTGCGGATAGGCTTCCGCTTCGCGCATGCGGAAATCGACGGAGCGCTTGAGCGGTCCCTCTTCCAACACGACGACCTTGAGTCCTGCCTTGGCGAGTATTTCCGCCGCCGTGCCGCCGCCGGCACCGCTGCCGACGATCGCGACGTCGGCATCGAGGGTGATGTCCTGCGCAAGCGCCGACGCATCGATCACGTTCCAACCCGACGCCAGACCCGCGTCGAATGGATCGGGGCTTCCCGCCTTGTGGGCGGGCGTCACGCTCGGAGCTCCGGGGGACCGGGATAGCCGATGCGCTGCCATGACGCCGGATTGCCGTACCAGGCAGCAAACGTGAGCTGATGCAACGCGCCGTAGGCTGAGCGCAGCAGTGTCAGCGAGCTGTCGCGAAAACGATCGAGGCAGGCACGCACCTCGCTCTCGGACGCCTGCGGCCAAGGCGCACTGACGCGCGCAATAGCCAGGCGCGCAGGCGGGAGTGCCAGCAACGCGAATAGCTGACGCAGTTCGTCCTGCGAATTCGGAGAAAGCCCGGAGACGGCAGTGTCGATTCCGCGAATGGTGTCGACGACCGCCTGTCGTAGTGCCTCGATGGCAACAGGCAGCGCACCTTCCAGCAGCACCGGGACGACTGCACCGAGGATCGCTTGCGCGTCCGCGTCGAGCGTGCGCAGCGACGTGTCGCCCGGAGGTGCGTGAGGACCACGGAGCCAATGCGCCGTCGCAAGAGCGGCGGCGCCGAGAAGTCCGGTCGTGATGAAGGCGCGGCGGGAGATCATCATGGGTGCAGGATCGCCGCGTCACTGCCACGATCCGTTCGGGGGACAGCGGGCGGGTGTCCCCGACATTAGACATCGCCTGTAGAGGAATCAATCTAAAGTAAGGACCGGAAAGCGTCACGCAAGCGGCCGCTGCGCAATTTCACGGACAATCGGACGAAAATGCGTCGAGCATCGGATAGACTCTTGGTGATCTCGATTCCGGAATTGCCGCGATCGCATTCATGGCTGAAACCGAATCCGTCCCCGATGCATCGGTCGCGCTGGTGCGCGAGTTGTCACGCGTTCAACGCCTCCACGCCGAACGCGCCGGCAACCCCATTCTCGCGGGTTCGCTGGAGCGCGTTTCGTATTGGCAGTCGCGCCGCCTGCGCATGACCTACGCCGACCTCGCCGCAGATTTGCGGTACACCGCGGCGGTTGCGTTTTTCCAGAACGACCTGTACGGGCCGGGCGATTTCAGTCGCCGCGACGCTGACCTGGCACGCGTGGTTCCGCTCATGGTGAAGGTCCTTCCGGAGCGGGTGATCGCAACCGTGGCGCTGGCGACGGAACTCAATGCGCTGTCACAGGAATTGGACCGGGTGCTGCTGGCCCGGCTGCCCCGCGCGGACGGGCACTTCAATGTCATGGAATATTGCAAGGCCTATCGCCGGGCGGGCAATTTTCCCCTGCGCCGCCGCCAGATCAAGCTGATCGTGGATATCGGCACTGCCCTCGATGCCCACGTTGGCAAGCCGCTGGTACGCACGGCGCTGGCGATGATGCGTCAGCCCGCAAGGCTCGCAGGAATGTCTGGGCTGCAGGACTTTCTGGAGCGCGGCTTCGCGGCATTCCGCGCGATGAACGGCGCCAAGGAATTTCTGCACACAATCGAAACCAGGGAATCCGAGATCGCGGAGGCGATCATCGGCGGCTCGACCGATCCTTTCTCCGATCCCCTGCTGTTCCGGATGTCGTCGCCGAACGGCGCGGCGGCCAATACCTAGGCCAGCAGCTTGTCCAACTGCAAGTCGATTTCACGCTCGATCGTCGGCTTCAGCATCCCCAGCAGCAGCCCGAGCTGAACGTCGAGCTTGATCCGGTCCTTGCCAACATGAATGCGCCCGGTGACGCCCGGACGCTCGAAGTCGATGTGTTCACCGTCCCATGCATATGCCAGGTCGAAGCGTTTGTTCAGGTCTTTCGCGATTTTCTCCGCGACGTCGCGGGCCTTCTTGTGGGAAAGCGAATGTTTGCGGGCGATCGAAATGGTGGCCATCGGTTCCTCCCGCGCGAAGTATAGCCAAACGCAGTTGTGGCGATGGCCGATCCTGCTGCAGCGGCTCGCGCCGCGGTTCGAAGCCGCCGACGCTGAAGCGTCCGGCGCGAATTGACGTGTCGGCTCGCGAAGGGACCGGCGCATGCGCCTGACGACGACGGGCAAGGTCTACGCTGCGGGAATCGTGATTGCGATCATGCTGGCGATTCTGCGGATGTTCGGGATGAGCCTGGCCGATTTCGCCAGTCTTGCTCGCGCCAAAATTGGCGAAGCGGCGGCCGATGCGAGGGCGCTCGTCAGCCAGGATTATGCCGACCAATATTCGCGCAGGCTGCGCGAGGAAGCCGCGGCCATTCCGCCTGTAGCGCCGATGACCGACGGCAAGGAAGCCATCGAGATCAGCCGCGAGGTGCAGGCTGAACGCCAGCGCATCCTAGAGGAGCGGGCCGACAACGTGAAAAAGGTCGGCACGGGATTGCTGAAAGGCGACCTGGAAACGCTGAAAAAGCAGGCCGAGGAAAACGCCCGCAAGGCCGGCGGCAACCACTGACAGCGCCCTGCGGCCCCAGCCGTCTTATCAGTCTACCTGAATTAGGAGGAAGCGCTTGCTTCTGCGCCATTCGGCTAATTTGTTGATCTAGTCCGAAGCCATTCGCACCGCGGCACCGCTGCACCTCCTTGGCTGTTGACAGAACATCCCGCTGAAACGTAGGATTAAAACGAACGTTTAATTGAACGTTGCGTTTGACGCTGATGACGCAACCTAATCAGGCGGGCGGATTGCCGATGATGGCGTCGACGAACCGCGCGGCTCGGCGGTGACACGAGGAGACCTTCGGTTTGGACGCGAAAGTGATCGCACTCGGTGCGCCCCGCGGCGCCGCCGCCACCAAGGAACGCATCCTGGACACGGCGGAGGCCTTGTTCATGGAACACGGTTTCGAAGCTACCGGGTTGCGCTCGATCACTGCCGCGGCGGGAGTCAACCTGGCGGCCGTCAACTATCACTTCGGCACCAAGGAAGAACTGTTCGAGTCGGTGCTGACGCGGCGCCTGGACCCGATGAACCAGGAACGCCTCCAGTTGCTGGACCAGCTCGAGCGGGATGCAGCGCCTCTGCCGCTTTCCTGCGACCGCATTCTCATGGCGCTGTTGGTTCCCGCATTGCGGCTGGCTCGAGATCCGGAGCGTGGCGGCAAGAATTTCCTGCGCCTGCTGGGTCGCGCCTATGCGGATCCGGCGCCCTTCATACGGCACTTCCTGTCCGAGCAGTACGCGGTGATGATCGCGCGCTTCAAGGATGCATTCGGCCGGGCGCTACCGCACCTTCCGCGCAAGGAACTGTCGTGGCGGCTGCACTTCATCATGGGCGCGCTGTCCTATACGTTGGCGGGCACGGACGCGCACAAGATCATCAGTGAGCTCTCTCCAGACGAGCCGGACAACGACGAAATTCTGCTGCGCAGGCTCGCGCCCTTCCTGCTGGCGGGATTGAACGCGCCTTTGCCCGACTTGACCGAAGTCACACGCGAAGTCGACGGCGCGTTGGCGCGCAAGCGCTGAAACGGAAAACCCGCCGCAGGACTACGGGCACGCAGACGCGATACACAGGGAACACGCCATGCTGACCATACTCTTCCTTGTTCTCGTACTTGTTGGCGCACTCGCGCTTGCCTACACCAACGCCTCCGGCCGCGCGTGGGCGCTGGCCGCGGCAGTGGCGCTCGCCGTGTCCTGGTACGCGCGTGCGCTGCCGCTTGCCCTGAACCTGCTGTTCACTGCGGCTTTCATCGCATTGACGCTCGCGCTGGCGATCCCGGTCCTGCGCCGCAAGCTCATCAGCGACGGCGTGCTTGCAGCCTTCCGAAAACTGATGCCGGAGATGTCGCCGACGGAACGGGACGCGCTCGAAGCCGGCACGGTGTGGTGGGACGGCGAACTCTTCTCCGGCCGCCCGAATTGGCAGCGGCTGCTCGACATGCCGAAGCCGGCGCTGACAGCCGACGAACAGCGCTTCCTCGATAACGAGGTCGAGACGCTGTGCGGCATGACCACCGATTGGGAAACGACCAACGTCTACAAGGACCTTCCACCGCAGGTCTGGCAATACATCAAGGATCATGGCTTCCTGGGGATGATCATCCCGAAGGAATACGGCGGCCTTGGGTTCTCCGCGTTCGCGCACTCGCAGGCAATCACCCGCCTTTCCACGCACTGCGGCACCACGGCAGTGACGGTGATGGTTCCTAACTCGCTCGGCCCTGGCGAGCTGCTTCTGCACTACGGCACCGAGGAACAGAAGCGCTACTACCTTCCGCGCCTGGCCAGGGGGCTGGAGGTGCCGTGCTTCGCATTGACTAGTCCCGTGGCAGGGTCGGACGCCGCGGCGATTCCCGACTACGCGTTCGTCTGCTGGGGCGAACACGAAGGCCGGCGCACGCTGGGACTGCGCGTGACCTGGGACAAGCGCTACATCACACTGGGTCCGGTCGCCACGCTGCTGGGGCTCGCGTTTCGTGCGTACGACCCCGAGAAACTGGTGGGCGACAAGGAAGACCTGGGGATCACCTGCGCGCTGATCCCGACGACGCATCCCGGTGTGGAAATCGGCCGCCGCCACATGCCGCTGAACGCCGTTTTCCAGAACGGCCCCAATTCCGGGAAGGACGTCTTCATTCCCATGGACTGGGTTATCGGCGGCCAGCCGATGCTGGGCCAGGGTTGGCGGATGCTGATGGAATGCCTGGCCGCAGGCCGCGGCATTTCGCTGCCGTCGTCGAACACCGGGATGGCGATACTCGCCGTGCGCGGCGTGGGCGGCTATGCGCGCGTGCGGACGCAGTTCAGGACGGCGATCGGCAAGTTCGAGGGCATCGAGGAGGCGCTCGCGCGCATGGGCGGCAACCTCTACATGATGGACGCGACGCGCATGGTCACCGCGGGCGCGATCGACCAGGGCGAGAGGCCGGCCGTACTCACCGCGATCGCGAAGTATCACATCACCGAGCGCGCCAGGCAGGTCATCAACGATGGCATGGATGTCATCGGCGGCAAGGGCATCTGCATGGGACCGTCGAATTTCCTCGGCGGCGCCTACATGCAGCACCCTGTCGCGATCACCGTCGAGGGGGCGAACATCCTGACGCGCAGCCTCATCATCTTCGGACAAGGCGCAATCCGCTGCCACCCGTACGTCCTGAAGGAAATCAGGGCGACGCGCCACACCGATTTGCAGCGGGCCTCCATCGCGTTCGACGCCGCGCTGTTCGGCCACCTGCGCTACGCCATCTCCAACTTCGCGCGCACGCTGATCATGGGCTGGACCGGATCGCATTTTGTCGCCGTGCCCCCGAGCGTCGCGCCCGAGACGCGGCGCTATTACCAGCAATTGACACGGTTCTCGGCGGCGCTTGCGTTTCTGGCAGACGTGTCGATGGGCACGCTCGGCGGCGCGCTGAAGCGCAAGGAAAAACTGTCCGCGCGGCTCGGTGACATCCTGTCGCTGATGTACCTGTGTTCGGCGACGCTGAAGCGGTTCGAGATGGAGGGTCGCCAGGAGGCCGACGCGCCGTTGATGCATTGGGCCATCTGGGACGCGATGTTCAAGGCGCAGAATGCGTTCGAAGGCGTGATCTCGAACTTCCCGAAACGCACCATCGCCTTTGCGCTGCGGCGGATCGTGTTCCCGCTCGGGCGCCCGTACGTCGTGCCGTCCGACCGCATCGGCCAGCACGTCGCGCGGCTGCTGATCGCGCCGTCGGCCAGCCGGGATCGGTTGACTGCGGGCATCCATATTGGCACACGTGATGACGATCCGATCGGCCTGATCGAGCGCGCGCTGACGGCGACCATTGCTGCGGAGCTCATCGAGGCCAAGCTGCGGTCGGCGATCAAGACGGGCCGCCTGGACGGCAGCGTGCCGCCCGGCGCCGGCATCGACGTACTGGCGAGCCGCGCGCAGGCGGCCGGGATCATCGGCGTGGACGAGGTGCGGGCGCTCGTGGCCCAGCGCGAACTGGTGGCGCGGGTGATCCGCGTCGACGACTTCGACAAGGATCTCGGCGCTGCCCTGCTGCAGCCGGCGATCGACGTCGTGCGCCGCAAGCCGCCCAATCACCGCGCGGCGGCATGACAGCGCGCGAGCGGAAATCGCGAGCGCTCGATCATGACTGAACCGGTCTACATCATCGATGGCGCGCGCACGCCTTTCCTCAAGTCGCGCAACCGTCCGGGGCCGTTTGCGGCGTCGGATCTCGCCACCGACGCCGGCCGCGCGCTGCTGATGCGCCAGCCCTTCTCGCCTACGCAACTGGACGAGGTGATCCTGGGCTGCGCGGCCCCATCGGCGGACGAAGTGAACATCGGCCGCGTGGCCGCGCTGCGGATGGGCTGCGGATTGAAGGTGCCCGGCTGGACGGTGATGCGCAATTGCGCGTCGGGCATGCAGTCGATCGACTCCGCGGTGAACAACATCAAAGCCGGCCGCTCGAATCTCGTGCTGGCGGGCGGCGTGGATGCGCTGTCGCGCGCGCCGCTTCTGTTCTCCGATGCGATGGTCATGTGGTTGTCCCAATGGTACGCGGCGAAGTCGTTCGGCCAGCGCGCCGCGCTGCTCGCCAAATTCCGCCCGGGGTACTTGGCACCCGTCATCGCGTTGATGAAGGGCCTGACCGATCCGATCTGCGGCCTGCTGATGGGACAGACCGCCGAAAACCTCGCGTACCGTTTGGGCATCACTCGCCGCGAGATGGATGCCTATGCGGCGCGCAGCCACCAGCGCGTGCTCGCGGCGCAGGCGGCGGGACATTTTGCCGGCGAACTCGTGCCGCTCTTCGACAAGGCGGGCAAGCTGTACCCGGCCGACGATGGCGTGCGCGAGGATTCGACGGCGGAAAACCTGGCCAAGCTGCGGCCGTTCTTCGATCGAAAGTACGGCAACGTGACCGCCGGCAACAGTTCGCAGATCACCGACGGCGGCGCGTGGGTGATCGTCGCGTCCGCACGCGCCGTGGAGGAGCACAAGCTCACGCCGATCGGCCGCATTGTCGACTCGGAATGGGCGGGGCTCGATCCGGCGCAGATGGGCTTGGGGCCGGTACACGCGGCCACGCCGATCCTGCAACGGCACAACCTCGGGCTCAACGACCTGGATGCATGGGAGATCAATGAAGCATTCGCCGCGCAGGTCATCGCATGCGAACGCGCGTGGGCCAGCGACGACTATTGCCGGAACGAGCTTGGCCTGCCCGGCGCGCTTGGCCAGATCGACGAGGGCAAGCTCAACGTCGATGGCGGCGCCATCGCGCTGGGCCACCCTGTCGGCGCCTCCGGCACGCGCATCGTGCTGCACGTGCTGAATGTGCTGCGTCGAACCGGCGGCAAACGCGGCATGGCTGCGATATGCATCGGCGGGGGCTTGGGCGGCGCCATGCTCATCGAGCGGGTGTGACCTTGCGCCCGCATTCGCTTTCATTCACCTGATCCGGCGGGAACCTCAATGCAACACTGGACACTCGCGCGCGACGCTGACGGCATTGCATGGCTCACGTTCGACAAGGCCGGCGCGACTGCCAATACACTTTCGGCTGCGGTACTCGCGGAATTGAATACTGCGCTCGACATGCTTGACCAGGAACCGCCCAAGGGCCTGGTCATTCGGTCTGGCAAGGCCAATGGATTCATCGCGGGCGCCGATGTGGAGGAATTCGGCGACGTGCACGACGACGCGGACGCGCTCGCCATCGTCAAGCGCGGCTGGGACACGTTCGAACGCCTTGCCAAGGTCGCCTATCCGACGCTGGCGCTGGCGCGCGGATTCTGCTTGGGGGGTGGATTCGAGTTAGCGCTCGCGTGCCGCTATCGCGTCGTCGTCGACGAGCCGGGAACGCGGCTGGGCCTGCCCGAGGTGATGCTCGGCATCGTGCCGGCGTGGGGCGGCATCAAGCGCCTGCCGAAGCTCATCGGCGCGCCGGCCGCGCTTGACCTCCTGCTCACGGGCAAGACGATCGACGCGCGCCGCGCCAGGAAGCTGGGGATCGCCGACGAGTGCGTCCCGGTGCGAATCATGGACGCGACCGCACGCGGCGTGCTGCGCGCGTTACCGCCGCCGCGGACGCTGGGTTTCCCGTTGTCGTTGACGCTGAATCCGCTTGCGCGGCGCTTCATCGCCGCGTCGGCGGCGAAGAAGGTCGGGGAGCGCGCGCGCCGCGAGCACTACCCTGCGCCGTACGCCGTGCTCGACCTGTGGGTGAAATACGATGGCGACGCGCTCGCGGCGCCGGCGTCCGATCCGGCTTCCATACCGGCACTGTTCCGGTCTCCGACGGCCGCCAACCTGCTTCGCGTGTTCCGGCTGCAGGAGCGGCTGAAGGGACTCGGGAAGGAAGGGGGCTTTCGCGCGGCGCACGTGCACGTGGTGGGTGCGGGCACGATGGGAGGCGATATCGCTGCGTGGTGCGCACTGCGCGGTCTCACGGTCACGCTGCAGGACCAGTCGGCCGAGCGCTTGGCGCCGGCGATGCAGCGGGCGGGAAAGCTGTTCGCCCAAAGGCTGCGCGACCCACGGCGTGCGCGCGACGCGGCTGACCGTCTCATTCCCGATGTGGCCGGCGATGGCATCGCGCGCGCGGACGTGATCATCGAGGCCATTTTCGAGAACGTCGAGGCCAAGCGCGCGCTGTTTGCGGCGATGGAGGCGAAAGCGCGTCCCGCGGCGATTCTCGCGTCCAACACGTCGAGCATTCCGCTGGAGGACATTGCTTCGGCGATGACCGATCCGACGCGGCTGATCGGCCTGCATTTTTTCAATCCAGTGGCTAAGATGATGTTGGTGGAAATCGTCGTCGGTCAGCAAACCCGCGAGGCGCTGTTGGCGCCGGCCGCGGCGTTCGTGCGCCAGATCGACAAGCTTCCGCTGCCGGTGAAGAGCGCGCCCGGTTTCCTCGTCAATCGCGTCCTCGCGCCGTACTTGATGGCCGCGATGCGCTGCGTGGACGAGGGCATTGCCCCGGAAACGGTTGACGAAGCCGCGCTCGCGTTCGGCATGCCGATGGGTCCGATCGAACTCGCCGACACCGTGGGCCTGGACATCTGCGTCGCGGTCGGCAAGCTGCTTGGCAGCGACGCGCCGGTGCCGGCGAAATTGCAGGAACTGATCGCTGCCGGCAACCTGGGCCGCAAGACCGGGCGCGGCTTTTATGCCTGGGTCGACGGCAAGCCGCAAAAGGGTGCGGCGGGTACAGTGCCGGAAGGCCTGGCCGACTGTTTGATCGGGCCCTTCGTTGCTGAGGCGAAATCGGCGCTGGCGGAGCACATCGTCGCCGATGCCGACCTGGTCGACGCGGGCGCAATTTTCGGCACAGGCTTCGCGCCGTTTCGCGGCGGGCCGCTGCACTACGCCGACGCGGCATCCTGACGGTCAGCGGGCCGCATGTCGGTTACTGGTGTACGATTTTCCTGATGGACGCGGCCGCCCCATGCACGGGCCTGCGCCGGAATGAGGAGCGCCGTGGATAAGATCTGGCTCAAGCACTATCCGAAAGGCGTGCCGGCGGAGATCGACGTGAACGAATACGCGTCGATCCGGGACGTGTTCGAGGAGAGCGTGGCCAAGTACGCTGCACGACCCGCGTTCTCGTGCATGGGGAAGAGCATCACGTTCGCGGAGCTCGACACGCTGTCCGCGGCGTTCGGGGCATGGCTCCAAGGCATCGGGTGCAAACAGGGCACGCGTGTCGCGCTGATGATGCCCAACATCCTGCAGTACCCCGTTTGCCTGTTCGGAGCCCTGCGCGCCGGCTGCACGGTGGTCAACGTCAATCCGCTGTATACCGCACGCGAGCTGGAGCACCAGCTCAACGATTCCGGCGCCGAAGTCATCGTATGCCTGGAAAATTTCGCGAGCGTCTATGCCCAGGTTCGCGCCAAGACGAAGATCCGCCAACCGGTGATCACGTCGGTCGGGGAACTGCTGAGTTTCAAGGGCCTGGCCGTCGACTTTGTGTTGCGGCGCGTGAAGAAGGCGGTTCCCGCATACTCGATACCGGGCGCGATCCGTGTATCGGACGCGCTCGCCGAAGGCCGCAAGCGCCCGCTCGAGAAGGTCGAGATCGGCGCGGACGATATCGCCTTCCTGCAATATACGGGCGGGACGACCGGCGTGGCCAAAGGCGCGATGCTCCTGCATCGCAACATTGTCGCCAATCTCCTCCAGGCAAGGGCCTGGGTACAGCCGTTCCTCGGCAAAGACTCGCGCGATGTGATTATCACGCCGCTGCCGCTGTATCACATCTTCTCGCTCACAGCCAATTGCCTGGTCTTCATGACGCTGGGCGGCGAGAACGTGCTCATTCCCAATCCGCGCGACATCCCCGGCTTCGTCAAGCAGATGGGTAAGTACCGGTTTACCGCGATCACCGGGGTGAACACGCTGTTCAACGCACTGGTGAACAATGCGCGTTTCCGCAAGCTCGACTTCTCGTCGCTTCGTCTTACGCTGGGCGGCGGCATGGCCGTGCAGCAGGCGGTGGCGGAGAAATGGAAGGAGATCACCGGCGTGCCGCTGATCGAGGCCTATGGCCTCACCGAGACGTCGCCGGCGGCAACGATCAATCCGCTCG